>Ga0209573_1000444_pt1 | contig 89769 bp, 71 predicted proteins | sample TNRBio252014_DNA_FD_185870 | JGI IMG/M metagenome (GOLD analysis project Ga0209573, IMG submission 185870) | Wastewater treatment Type I Accumulibacter community from EBPR Bioreactor in Madison, WI, USA - TNR Reactor_6/25/2014_ DNA (SPAdes)... | ecosystem: Engineered > Bioreactor > EBPR >... | reverse complement strand
TGCCTCCCCACGGTCGGTCGCCCTTCCGCAGTTGGCCTCTGGTAGTTCTTTTCATCTCTCGATGCTCATTCTATAAACAGGGGACTTGAACCCCTTTTGGTTTCAGCCCATGATGGGCGTACACAAGGCGCGTCATGGAAGGGCTTACAGCCCTCCATGCGCTCGACGTTCGGCAAAGAATCATGTGGCCACAAGAATGGAAAAGAGGCACCCACGAAGTGTCTAGCGAGTTGAAGAAATGGGCTGGCGGCGTGGCTCAGGGGTGGGCGTATTCGGTCTCACACTCTCAACTCTTGATCCGGCTTTTCCGAGAGGAGGGCCAGCAAAGAAGCCGCACCAGCCTTTACCTTTATTTAAAGGACTGTAACAAGGTCACGTTCACGGATACCTGGCGTGACGCGAACATCACCATCGAAGAGATCCCGGGCAGATTTGGAACGGAATACATTCTGACCGACGGCGACCGGTTCTACGTTCACTGTGGTGTCACGCCTTTCGCCGCGGAATCCGAGGAGTTCCTCAAGTTCCAATCACCAGCACTCGGAACAGACAACGCCGAACACGGCGATGGTGGCAAGGCTTCGCCTGCCACCTCTTAATCGTTCGGCGAAAAAATGAAGAAGCCCCCTCTAGAATTCGTTGAGACGGCAATCCGAATTGCAGGTGAGTTCTCGGCATCAATCACGGCAGGTGGATTCGATTGGATCAGCGCGATCTTCGAGGCCTACGAGAGGGAGGGAAGCCCGGCGGATCTCGATGGATGGATTCGGGACCGATTCGGCGACGAGTTCCGATGCGTAGGACCAAGACCCAATTGGATATACGACGGTTCCAGTTGGCCATTCATGGGTGGCCAACCGATGGTTTTCGTGGGACAGCTTACTGGCCAGGACGACGATGAGGTCACCAATGATGCGGAATACTTCCTATTTGCAGGTTTGCACGAGACCGAGGATGAACCTCGACGAGAGACGAAGGTCCTTACCCAATACCACAGTCAGCGGTGGATCCACCTAAGCGCCGAACACGGCGAGGGTGGCAAGGCTTCGCCTGCCACCTCTTGAACGTTAGGCTTGAAATTATGCGTATTCCTTTCTTCAAACCGAAGCGTTTCGAACCGGGGTTCCCGATCATTCCGCTATACGCGTCAGAGGATGAAGCTCGTGAGTTGCTCGCAGAGCATTCCGATGTGATCGAGGAAGACCCAGCGACAGATGGCGCGATCGCTCAGAGAATGCTTGTCGCTCAGAATGATGATGCCCGAATCGATGTGGGTCTTTGGGATGGGCGGGTTCGATTCACCAACTACCTAACCAATCGCTTCAACGAGAGTGACGCACTAAAGGGGAAGAAGCTCGGCTGGTTTGTTGACTACTACGGGGGCGTGACAGAGTTCGACGAGCCAGCAGACACCGGTTACATGATTTTCTGGCGCAATCCCCGACGGAAGTTACGAATCGTTTTCGGTCTCCATTGCGGACCCGTCCGAATTATCGATGAAGACCCTGAACACTGGCCGGAAACCCCCAAACGAGAAGCCTAACTAGGCGGCGCATCGAACGTTGGGCTACGAATTTGATGAAGAAGATTCTTCGAATGGCAATGCACTCCATGATTCTAGTGCCGTCTGTAATCACGTGGTGCGCCGGTCTCGTTCTGCTTCCCCATTACATGCAGGAGAGCAGCCTCTCGAAAATAATGTTGGCAAGATTCGTGCGTCGAGTCTGTGAGGTGACGGGGTTAGACTTCTACACAGCCTTCTGCGTTTTGCTTTACGGACCCACCTTAATCGGGCTAGTAGCTTTGCGGTGGGTTTCACCCAAGACCAACGTGCCCAACAAGGCGGCACATCGAACGGGCTACCGCCCGTCCGATGGCCTTTGACGTTCTGCTTAAAATGGCGGCAATTCATTACCGATGATTGAGTTCATCCGCGAGCATCCAAGAGAGTTTAAGATCTCGATTATTTTCGGTATCTGCAATGTCATTCTTCCGATCGGGTTGGTGATGTGGTTCTTCAATCGGGCTACGGATGTAAGAAACCCAATTCTGTTTTTCAGCCAACCGCGAGATGAAGCAAACCCGTGGCTGGTCTTCCTGACCTTCGCAGCATTGCTTGCTATAATCTCCCTGCTTCAGATCAAATTTTTTCGCATCTCCAGAGAAGAAATTGCCACCTATTATATCCCATGTGCTCTGGCTCTCGGATTCGTCACCCTCAATCTCTTGATTCCGGCGTGGTTTTTAGGATGGGCCATGCAGGACTTTGCCGATAGGGGGCTGGGGATCTTTTCTGACGCGCCGGATCCAGCGAATCTCGTTCGACCGTATTTTCGTTTGGTTTTCGCGTTCGTGATCTCTGGATTGATCATCTTCACCGAAATCTTGGTGATTCGCACCTACCACGCGAGACGTTGACGCTGAAAACCGAAACGGGCAGAACAAGCCGGCGATGGACAAGCCCGATCCCGCTTCGAGTTGATTGACATCCCCGATTTGAATCCTTATCCTCCCATCGAGGGCGCGCTCCCGGATCGGGCTCGCCATGCCTCAAACGTTAGCCGTCGCTACGCGCCTCTTGCAACGCAACAACTAGACGATACCGAAATGAAGCCAACCCTCGGCGCGAAACAGGAAATCCACGTGGGCGCGCCAACCGTGATCGAGACAGAGTCACCGGACGGCCAGTTTGGGGTGGTGTTTGAGGACGACGGCGAAACCGGCTACTTCTACGCGAGGGACTTTTCCCGCGACGACTCCGTCTTCGAGGACGCGCTGCACATATACAGCGTCGAAGGGGTTACCGATGCACACCTGCCATCGACCGTTCACATTCTTTGGTCCCACGACTCCTCGAAGGCATGTCTCATTATCAACCGGCATCCTCATGCCGTGTTCGATTTTGCGGTGAAGTGTGGTTTCAGTCGCGACGTTTTCCCGGAACCCTCCCCGAATCGTGAATGGACTCATCAGCCTTGGGAGGACTCACTCAGAGAGCACTTCTTTCCCCCGAAATGACCGCAACGGCTAACGAAACGAATGCAGGCAACAGCTCGTATGGCATCTGTCGTGTCAGCAACGTCGTACGCTCGCCGTCGCCTGATCCGAGACGTTCGCCCCATTCAACCCTCCCCTCGCCATGAACCGCCGACGCTTCCTAGCCGCCACCGCAACGGTCTCCGCTGTTTCCGGGGTCATGGGTGAGGCGGAGGAGCAGGCACTGAAGACGTCCACGTATCGGATCGTGATGGTGGATCCGCGGGTCATCTCCAAAACGAAGGACACCCACGCCATCGGCCACGAGAAGGGGCGGTCCGATGTGATGGGATCGGTCTCTTTGAGCCGCGAGGAATCCCTCAAGCTCAAGGAGATTCTCGGCACGGCTCTCACGCCATCCACGGACATTCCCTTCTGCGGGCATCACCCTCCCTACGTCATCGTTCAGATGGACGGAGACACGGCGGCCAGCTACGTCAGCGTATGCGGACTCTGCAAAACCTGGTGTGGGGCGCGCGGTGATCTGAGGGTCCTTGATGATTCGAAGTTGATGCCGTTTTTGACGAAGGTTCTGCCCTTGCCCGCCGCGTTTTCAAAGGTGCAGGAGATTGGCGACCTGTTTGCCCTCGACCCCGAACTCTCATTTTTGGAACTGCCGTCCCAGCCATGAGCGAGATCATGCCAGCACGGACGACGGAAGGTTCGTCGGCGCGTCCCCTCAAACGCCATTCCCACGGAGTCCTCCCAGCGAGGGCGCGCCAATGGATCGGGCTGGCCAGGCCTCAAACGTGGCTCTAGAAAATGAACCATTGGATCCAAGAGAACGTTTTTCTGACCGTTTTGCTATCCTTCTCGGTCATTCTCTCTCTGCGGCTCTTTTTCGGGCTTTGGATTTTGCCGCAACATAAAAAGACCCGGTTGGTTTCGCGAATCTTCTGGTCGATTATCGTGATGATTCCCTTCTTCGGTCCGCTGATCTACGGTGCTCTCTACCGGCTTCCCAACCGTGAATTCGGGGCAGAAGAGAACTGGCCAGATGGGGGCGGCCATTTTTGATGAAAATATTCTCGCGGTCTGAAGGCGGAGCGAACACAGGTCGGCTGAAAACATGACAAATCGATTGCCCATTCTCTTTTCGATCTTGATCTTGTCGACGGTTGCAGCTCGAGCAGATGGTCCTGAACGGGATCGGAAAACGAATCGGTATACGGGAGGTCCAAAGTTGGTTTTCAATCTAACGCAAGAGCAGAAGGAGTTTTTGGAATTGGACCACGCTTCATTCGAAGCGGCACTCCTGACTCTCACGATTGAGCAGCAAGAATCCATTTTCAAAGCGTGGGGCATTAGGCCCACCAAAGTGGATGTTTGGGAGACACGGAACGGAGTTTGGGACTGTGCCTGCCATGCGGCGAATTCAGCCTTTCGATTCGATGCCGACTCCATCGAAATTGGAAAGAAGTTCGTGACCACGGATGCCTATGCGGAGAAGGTATGGCGAGCCGAAGCAACGCTCCACAAAGCCGAACACGACGAGGCACCCAAGCCCTGACCTCACAGGGTCGAAATGTCTTTTCTGATTCGCCAGATGCCTCCACAATCAATCTGAGCCCTCAGTCAGGGCTAAGCGCTCTCAACATTATGACTAGAAACACTACTGCGATGCTCGCATATCTAAAAAGAGCAACTACGGCGACTCTCTCCTGGCTGAAGAGCCACGAGCATCTCGCAACGTGGGCTCAATCGATCGGCGTCATTTCCGCCCTGATCTTCGGATCTTATCAGGTCCGCCAGGCTACAAAGGCGATTAAGGAGTCGGCGACAGCGAACGAGATTGCTATTGAAAATCGAGTTAGCGATCTTCTCGTCGGGATCAATATGGCCGCTCTCGATCATCCTGAAGCAGCAGGCGACTACACGGGACACAAGAGGCTCCATTTGCTTCGATTGCATTACTTTTACCGTATCTACGGGATACATAGCGACGGCCTTTTGGAGGAAGAAAAATTTCGTGCCGAGGAAGAATATCTTCGATGGACAGGGTCGCTCCCAGACTTCCAAGCAGTCTGGAGCGATTTCCGCCTGCAATATCACCCTGGATTTCGATCTTGGGCCGATAACATCCTGAAGAATTCCTCCAAAGAGATCGCTGACCCGGCCGAACACGGCGACGCTGTCCAACCCGCCACCGACGTAGACTCGAAGGCAATGGGTAATGAAAAAGGTGAACCGGCATCGAATGGGCACTCCCAGTAGGGGGTGGCAGACAGTCTAACCGTTCGGCAAAGAATGATGGAGAGCTTTCCAAGAACTGCTGGCCTAGTGAGCATCCTGCCGATTGCGTGGGCGCCTTATGTCGCACTCCTCTCTTATTGGCATCACCTCCTTGAGACAGTTCCAGGCGCCGATCGCGGTGAGGTGTCTGGGCCGATCCAATTTTTTCTTCCGTGGCTTTTGGGAGTGGCCATCTTCGTGAGCATCATCACGCTCGGGGTTCTCGTGCAGCGTGTCGCCCGTCGGCCACCAACAGCCGAATGAAAGACCTGCCGAACCCGCTGGCGCTGGCTAGCCCGATCCCGCATTGAGTGGATTGACTTCCCTGATGCGAATCCCTATTCTCGCACCGAGGCCTCGCTCCCGGATCGGGCTCGCCATGCCTCACCGTTCATCCAATGAACCTGAGGCATTCCAACCCCTACCGGAAGGTGAGCGCGGCGCACCGGACGGATCTAGCCGCGGTCAAGGCAGAACTCCTCGGCGCCAAATGAACCCACGGCGAGCGCCCTCTCCATGAACGAGTCCCTCCCCTCACCCGCGCCAGGACGCTGGAGCACGATGCTGGCGGCGCGCTCGTGGCTGGGGAAATACGATCGGTCGTGGCTCCGTCCCGACCTCGCCGCGGGCGTCACCCTCGCAGCCTACCTGCTGCCGGCCGCGCTCGGCGATGCTTCGCTCGCGGGATTGCCGCCCCAGGCCGGCCTCTACGCCTGCCTCTTCGGCGGACTGGTCTTCTGGCTCTTCTGCAGTTCGCGGCAGACGGCCATCACCGTGACTTCGGCGATCTCGCTCCTGATCGGGTCGACCCTCGGCGGCATGGCGGACGGCGACCCGGCGCGCTATGCGGCGATGGCGGCCTGCACCGCCCTGCTCGTCGCGGTGATCGCCTTTCTCGCCTGGCTCGCCCGCGCCGGCACGGCGGTGAACTTCATCTCCGAGACGGTCATGCTCGGTTTCAAGGCGGGGGTCGCGCTCCACCTCGCGAGCACGCAGTTGCCAAAGCTCTTCGGCATCAAGGGAGGACACGGTGATTTCTGGGAACGCATGGGGGTCTTCATCCGGCATGTCGGCGAAACCCACCGCCCCTCGCTGCTGATCGGTGCGGCCGCCCTCGCCATCCTCTTTCTCGGGAAGAAGCTGCTGCCGAACAAGCCGGTCGCTCTCTTCGTCGTGGTCGGAGGCATTCTCGCAGCCTCCTGGCTCGGGCTCGGAGCCTCGGGGGTGAAGCTGCTCGGGGAGGTGCCGAAGGGAATCCCCCTCCCCTCGCTCCCGGTGCTCAGCCACGCCGACATCCGCGAACTGCTGCCGCTCGCGCTCGCCTGCTTCCTCCTCGGCGCGGTCGAGTCTGCCGCGATCGGACGGATGTTCGCGGAAAAGCACGGCTACCGCTTCGACGCGAATCAGGAGCTGCTCGCCCTCTCCGGCGCGAACCTCGCCTCGGGCCTCGGACAGGGTTTCCCCATCAGCGGGGGCATGTCGCAATCGCTCGTGAACGAGAGCGGCGGGGCGAAAACGCCTCTCTCGGGTCTGCTCGCCGCGGCGATCATGCTCGTGATCGCGCTCTTCTTCACGGATCTGCTGCAAAACCTGCCGCAGCCGGTCCTCGCCGCGATCGTGCTGATGGCGGTGCTCAGTCTCTTCAAGGCGAAGGCGCTCGCCCATCTCTGGAAGGTGCACCGCAGCGAATTCTTCGTCGCCATGGCGGCGCTCGCCGGCGTGCTCTGGGCGGGACTGCTCCAAGGCGTCCTCATCGGCGCGGTCATCTCGATGGTCCTCCTGATCCGACGCGCCTCGCGGCCGAATGTCGCGTTCCTCGGGCGCATCCCGGGGACGAACCGTTACTCGGACGCGACCCGGCACCCTGACAATGAACCCACGCCGGGTCTCCTCGTCTTCCGCGTCGAGGCTAGCCTCGTCTATTTCAACACGGAGCACATCTTCGACTCGGTCATCGCCCGCCTCGACGCCTCGCCCGAGCCGGTGAGCCGCGTCATCTGGGACCTTTCCACCTCGCCGATGATCGACATGGCCGGAGCGAGGCTCGTCGCCAACCTCCACGAAGAACTGGACCGCCGGGGCATCTCCCTCGAACTCGCCGAACCGCGCTCCACGGTACGGGACATGCTCCGGAGCGAGGGAATCGAGGAGAAACTCGGCCGTCGCGTCGACCGCTTCACCTCTCTCGCCGATGCCATCGAAGAAGACTGAATCCATTCCGCAAGAATCCGAACCGCCCTTCCTGAAACATGAGCCCTGAAAAAATGCCCTCCCTGAACCGAGCGAATGCATTGGTTGTCACCGTCCTGTCATCGCTTGCCTTGATGATGCCACCGGCCGCCCGCGGTCAGGACGCACCCGCCGATGATCCCAACGCCGCAGCGCTCGACGCGCTGAAAATATCGGCGGAGCGTTTTGTCGAGGCCTTCAACCGCGCCGACGCGGCGGCGGTCGCAGCCACCTACCTGCCCGGCGGGGAAATCACCTTGCAAGACGGCACGGTCCTCACGGGCCGGGAGGCCATCGCCGCGTTTTATCGCGAGGGCTACGAAGAGGCGGGCGAATCGAAGCCCCGCGCTGCCATCGAAGTGGATTCCGTGCGCTTCGTGACTCCCGGCGTCGCCATCGAGAGCGGCACCCTCCTCATCACGAAGGGGGACGTCACCACCTCGCATCCCTACACCGCGGTGCAAATCATGCAGGAAGATGGCACCTGGCTCACCGGCAGCGTCCGCGATGAGTTGGGAGGAGCCGCGCCTCCGAACGAGCAACTCCTCGCACTCGAATGGCTCGTCGGAGACTGGATCATCCAGCAGGGCGACGTCGAAACGCGGCTCTCCTTCGCCTGGAGCGACTTCGGCCCCTACCTCGAGGGCGGCGCGGAGGTCGCCCAGACCTATGCCGGCGCCGTCGCTCTGTCAATCCGGATCGGCTGGGATGCGGCCCGCGAGGGATTCATCTCGTGGGGCCACGACAGTGAAGGCGGTTACGTGCAGTCCGAATGGACGGAAACGGAGCCCGGCACGTGGCTGATGCGTTCGAAAGGGGTGACCTCCGAAGGTGAGGCGAACGAATACCTCCAAGTCTGCGAGATCGCCGCCGACCATCAGAGCTTCACCTGGACGATCCGGGATCAAACGATCGGCGGAGCGCTCCAACCCAATCGCGTTCTCACGGCCGTGAAACGCCCCCCACTCCCGAATCCTGCCGGCACCCCAAAAGCCAATTGAACCACTTTACCTGAACTGATCATGAAGACGATTCCCAAGCAGCTTGTCGTTTTGCTCTCCATCCTCTCACTCTTTTCCCAAGACCTCTGGGCGCGCGGTGGCGGGGGTGGCCGTGGAGGTGGTGGTGGAGCTCGCGGCGGTGGCGGCGGCTACGGTGGTGGCGCGCGCTCGAGCATGAGCCGCCCTTCGCCATCGGCCCGACCCTCCACTCCGAGCCGAAGCCCGATGACGGCATCGCGTCCGGCATCGCGTCCGGCGTCGCGACCCTCGCCGCAGCCCTCACGGCCTTCTCCGCAGCCTTCCCGACCAACGGCCCAGCCCTCGCGGCCGTCTCCACAACCTTCCCGCCCTTCACCGCAACCTTCCCGCCCGGCGACCCTGCCCTCGCGGCCGGCTTCTCCGGCTCCCCGTCCTTCGACCCAGCCGGGCAACGTGCGTTACCCCAGCGCGAAACCCATGCCGGGCGTTGGCGGCGGCAATCGCCCATCGACGCTTCCTTCGGGACCAGGCGCCGGGAACAGGCCCTCAGTGCAACCCTCGCCTCGTCCGGGTGGTGGCGGCGACCGTCCATCCGCCGGGGGAGACCGCCCCTCGCAGTTGCCTGCGAACCGTCCTGGTGGCAGCCGCCCCGGCATCGGCAACGGACGGCCATCGACCCGTCCCGGCGAAGGACCCGGGATCGCCAACCGTCCGGCCGACCGGCCCTCGCGACCCGGCGACAACAGCCGACCTCCCCAGCGCCCGAACATCAACCGACCCTCCACTCTTCCCGCCAATCGTCCCGGCGACGGCATCGCCAACCGACCCGGTGATCGTCCCGGCGGAGGAGGAAACTGGTGGAACGCGGGCGCCATCGGCGGGGGCGCGGCCCTCGGGGGTGCCCTCGCGGGACGGGGCGACGTCAACATCGGTAATGTGAACATCAACAACAATTTCGAACGGAACATGAACTGGTCGACCAACCGTGAACACTGGGGCTACAATCCCTGGTGGAACCGGCCCAATCAGCTCCCTTGGTACGGTGGCTGCTGGAATCACGGCTGGCACGGTGGCTATTACGGAGGCTTCTACGGTGGCTGGGGTCCCTACCGTCCGCCCGGCTATTACTGGGATGACGACAATTGGGGCGAAGCGGTCGGCTGGGGGCTCCTCGGTTGGGGGCTCGGGGCGCTTTGCTTCAGTTCCGGCTACAACGACTACGAGAATCCTTATCCCGTGGCTCCCGTCCAATCCAACTACGGCACGCAGATCACCTATAGCGAGCCCATCACTGTCGTCGCGTCCCAGGTCGCTCCGACGGAGGAGGTCAAGGTGAAGGAAATGGTCGAAAAGGCCTCGACCCACATCGAAAAGTCCCAGGAAGCGTTTCGTCAGGGCAACTACGTCGCCGCCCTCGAATCAGCGAACGCCGCCGTCGCCGAATCTCCGGGAGATGGAGCTCTTCACGAATACCGCGCCCTCGTTCTTTTCGCCCTCGGCAAATTCTCCGAGGCCGCCGGGGTGCTGAATCCCGTCCTTGCCGGTGGCCCGGGATGGGATTGGACCACCATGGTGAAGCTCTACGACAATCGAGACACCTACGCCAAGCAACTCACGGCGCTGGAACAGTATACCCTCGCGCAGCCGCAGGCGGCCGATGCCCATTTCCTCCTCGGCTATCACTTCATGGTCTGCGGACACCTCGTGGAAGCGACGGATCAATTCCGCCTGGCGTCAGATCTCCAACCCAAGGATTCGATCGCGAAGCAGCTCTTCAATCTCTGCTCGGTCACCGGATCACCGGACACCGGCGGAGCCGCGGTGGCCAGCGGTGAGACGGAGGCGGCCACGGCGGAGAACGAAAAACCCCTGCCCGCGGAACTCGCCACGCCCCCCATCACGCCTGAAGCCATCGCGCTGGAGAAACTGGAAGGGAAGTGGGTCGTCGACAAGGGAGAGAAGGGCGTCGTCACTCTCACGATGCTCGCCGATGGAAACTTTTCATGGGATTACACCCGTGACGGAAAGTCGGAAGGTTTCGCAGGCGAATTCAGCATGAACGACGACGGACTTCTCGTGCTCGACGCAAAGGATACGCAGATGGTCGCCACAGTGGCCCTTCCCGAAGACAACACCCTGAAATTCATCATCGCCGGCGGCCCTCCTGGCGACCAAGGACTGCAATTCAAAAAGTCGGGATGAGGGACGGGCCTGTGTTTTGACCCGCGACGAAATCGCGTTCACGAACCGGCACCTTCCACAAACGCCGCGATCGCTTCCCTTACCTCGGCCTCGGCGGCGGCGGGATCGAAGGTCTCGGTCCCTTCGGCGATTGCGTCGGCGGGAGCAAAGAGGCGGTCGTAGAGTGGCTCGCCCTCGACTTTGTCTTTGAGCTGAAACCGGTCCGAAGCGGCAAAGGTCTCGTCCCAGATGCGGCGCACGATCGCCCAGTAGGGTTCCGTCTTTTCCCAATAATTGCGCGATGCGGTCAGCTCCGGTGCGGTGATGCGCTCGTAGCGATCGAGCCCGATCTCGGCGGCGAGAAAGGCGGGGGCGGCAGAGGCATCATCCGAAGCCTCGCCCGCGACGCGTTTCCAGGCATGCTGTTCGTGGAGCCAGCCGGTCGGCGTGAGGACGATGCGGTGAAAGCCATCGAGCACTCCGTAATCCTTTCTCGCGGAATGCTCGCGACGCGGAAGGGGGCGGAGGAAGGATTCGCTCGTCCAGCAGGAAAGATTGCCGCGGTGTTCCCACCGACCGAGAGTCTCGTAGCGCGGGCCATCATCGACCTGAAAGACGGCCTGCGACCACGCCCCCTTGACCTCGTCGCTCCCCACGGTGCGTTTTTCCCAGGTCGAATCGCCGAGGTAGGCGAGAATCTCGCGGTCTTCGTAGGTCCAGTCCTGCCGCCAGTGCTTCACCAGCGAAGGCTCCGAGACCTTGCCGTCGTCCCCGAGGAAATACATCTCCAAGGTGTGCTGCAGGCTGATGCGTTTGCCGGAATCCTCGACGAGGTGGACGCGCTCTGTCGTCCACGAGTGGTAGGGGCGATCGGGTTGGAAGTTTTCGGTGAGCCCGAGGGTCTCGAGAAAATGAAAGCTGACGCGATACTCCCCCGCGAGAGAGAGGATGGCGGCGCGGTCGCGCTCGAAGTCGTCCTTTGCAGAAGCCATCGCCGGTGACGGCAGCGCAACCGGCTTCGCGAGAGTGACGGGAGCTCCTTTCGAGGTGCCGCCCCGCGACTCGGCCCGATCGACCGGGACGCTGCCCCAGCCGAAGAGGAAGGCGGAGGGGTTGTCATCGCCTTCCTTTGTTGGCGCCGGATCGGGAGCCGGCGGGGATTTTTCTTCGGCACGAAGAAAGGGAAGGAATCCCAGAAGGAGGGCCGCGAGAAGCGGAAAGGGAAGAAGCGTCGGGGAGGTTCGGGGCCGTTTCATCTCGGAAACAGGTTACGACACCCTGGTGCGTTTGAGAACCCCGAAACGCAGGAAAGAAGCACGCCCTACTGGACTCGAACCAGTGACCCACAGATTAGAAATCTGTTGCTCTATCCAACTGAGCTAAGGGCGCCTTTCGCGGGTGGAAAGATCGGCCATCCCCGGAGAATCGCAAGCGGGTGCCTGCGACGACTTCTCACACCTTCTGCAACTGCCGCTTCAGGCTCGCGTGGAGGAGGAAGAAGGCGCCGATGACGAAGCCGAGCATGGCGAGGAGGTTGAGGGAGACGGTCTTGATACGGAAACCGAAGAGCGGCTTCTCGCTTTCGGGCGGGAAGCGGAACTGGCGCTCGGCTCCGAAGAAGACATTCGGCGGATTCACCTTCTTCCGGTAGTCCTCCCTCTCGACCTCGGCGCGGGTGAAGAGATCCTGCACCTTGCTGTTGAGGTAGAGCTCGCCGACGGAGAAGGTTTTTCCCTTCGTTTCGGTGGTCTCGTAGTAGGGCTCGGGATCGAAGGTGCCGGCTTCGAGGTCGCGGCGGATGCGGGCGAGGGTTTTCGAAACCTCGCCGGGCGATCCGGCTTTGATCCCGTGGATCACGGAGAGGGCCTGCTTGAACTGGTAGAGCCGCTCTTCCTGCACCTCGGTGAGTTCCTGATCCAAGGGAATGAGGCTGAATTTTTGGATCTCGTCCTCGATGTAGTTCGTTAGCACGCTCGCGGGATTATTGTCGGCGTGGAGGATGATGATGGCCTCGTAGCTCCAGCGCAGGGGCATGAGGTGGCAGATCGCGGGCACCTTCAGCTTGCTCGCCTCCTCGCGCTCGTCCTCGGGCACGAACCACTGCCGGATGTTCTGGATGATGTCGAAGCTGCGGTTCATCTCATCGTATTTGATGAGCGCCCCGCCGAGGATGATGTTCGGAATGAGGATGAGCGGGATGATGTTGATCGCGGTCTTCGGACTGCTCACGATGGACGAGATGAAGAGGCCGGCGGCGATGCCGACGAAGGAGGTCATGAACATCCAGAGCAGGTTCGGCAGGAACATGTCGCGGATCCCGAGGATGGCGTTGCCGATGAGCAGGTAGATGACGCACTGGATGAGGGCGAAGAAGCCGAGAGAGAGGTACTTGCCGACGATGTAGCCCCCGATGCGGAAGCCGTGGTGCCGCTCGCGGTGGAGGAGATTGCGGTCGCGGATGATCTCTTCGGCGGAATTCGTCATGCCGAGGAAGAGGGCGGTGACGAGACCGAGGAAGAGGTAGGTGGGGATGTGGAAGGCGTTCGCGAAGTTGTAGTCGCCGTCCTCGGAGTAGCGCATCACCATGGCGATGAGCACGGCAAGGGCGGGCGCCTCGAGCAGGGTCGTGGCGAGGTTCGCCCGGTTCCGCAATTTGCTGAGGAAGGCGCGCTTGAACTGGTTCGAGAAACGCACCCAGTCGTGCTTCCACTTCCGCACGGGTGCCTGAGGCGTCTTGTGGATCGTCGCGGTCTGGGCGGTGTCGCTGTCGAGTTCGCGCAGGTTCACCTCTTCGAGGAGGCGGTGGGTCTGGAAACGGTCGGACCAGAAGGAGGCATTGAAACGCCGCGCCGGAATGAGGTTGCCGCGCGCGTCGCGCTCGAAGATGACGTCGCCGCCGAGATCGCGCAGCGGCGTCTCGAGCACGTCGAAGACGAAGTCGGGAGTCAGCCCGAGGATACCCTCGGCTCCCTCGCATCCGGCGGGGGCGGCGGAGGTGTAGATGCCCTCCTGCTTCCGCGCCTCGTGGAAGTACTCCAGCATCTGCGCGGGCGTGCCGAAGAAGGCCATGCGTCCCCCGTTGTCGAGAAGGAGGGCCTTGTCAAACATGTGGAAAAGGCGGCTGCTCGGCTGGTGGATGGAGACGAGGGTGATCTTGTTGTGGGTGAGCCCGCGGATCATCTCGAGAACGTGCTCGGAGTCCTTCGAGGAAAGTCCCGAGGTCGGCTCGTCGAAGAGGTAGATGTCGGCGATGCCGATCATGTCCATCCCCGCGTTGAGACGGCGGCGCTGGCCGCCGGAGAGGCTCTTGGTCTCCTGATCGCCGGCGAGGCGATGGCGGATCTCGTTGAGCCCGAGTTCGATCAGCTTCGAATCGACGCGGCGACGGCGCTCGGCAACCGGGAAATGCGGGGCACGGATCGCGGCGGCGGTGTCGAGGTTTTCCTCGACGGTGAGAAGTGGATCGAAGGTCTCGTCCTGCGGGATGATGGCGATGTAGCTCTTGAGATTGTCGTGCTCGGAATAGAGGTCGACGCCGTTGAGATCGATGCGTCCGCTCTTGGGCTTGAGCTGGCCGCCGAGGGCCTTCAGCAAGGTGCTCTTGCCGCAGCCGCTCGGACCCATGACGCAGACCATCTCGCCGCGCTGGATCGTGAAGGAGATGCCGTCGAGCGCGGGGATCTTGCGATCGTAGCTGTGGGCGATCTCACGGACGCGCAGGGTGCTGATGACGTTGCGCTCTTCCTCGATGATGCCTTCGGTGAAGTGGCAGCGCAGGTATTGGTCGCTGCCGAGCGAGATGACGCTGCCGTCCTTGAGCGGGGCCGAGCCCTTCACGATCTCACCCTCGACAGCGACGGCGCGTTCCGACTCGATGATCTCGAGGAGGCCGGTCTTCGTGCTGTTGTCGCAGCGGATCCGCAGGAGGATGCGTCCGGCGGTCCCGGGGGAAAGGAGGATGTCGCCCGAGGAGAGTTTGTCAGGATCGTTCGAGACGAGATAGACGGTTCGGTTCGGCGGCAGGCTGTAGCGCCCGCCGAGTTCGCGCGCCTTGCGGCGGAGATCGTCGAAGGAAATCTCGCTGTGGTCGGGGAAGTCGATTTTCTCCCGCGAGGTGACCTCGAAACGATCGCCCTTTTTCAAAGCCCGCGCCCCGATGACGGCGTCGCTGGGATTGAGCACCTCGACCTGGATCTTCAATCCGAAGGAAACCTTCAGATAGCTCTGCTTCGTGCGGACTTTTTCGATGAAGTGATTCCCGTTGCTGTCGAGAGCGAGGTAGAGCTGCACGGAAGAGAGATTCTTCTTCGTGTTGAAGTAGAAAACGAGGTCCTCGAAGGCGAGCACCTCTTCACCGATGATGAGGCGCTGTCCCTCGTAGACCCGGCAAAATTCCCCGGCGTTGACCTGCCGTCCCCGCGCGAGGATGGGCGCGGGACCGAGGTTCTTCACGAGGACAAGACTCTGGAAGCGGAAGGCGACGACGGAATGCTCGTCCTCGGCCGTGGCGATGGTGACGTCGGCGGGCTCCTTCGTCGAAAGGATGAGCGACTCGAGTCGGTGATTTTCACCCGAGCCACCGCGTCCATCGAGACCTCCACCGCTGCCGAGCTGGGAGAGCTCGCTCGTGTTGAGCTGGTAGACGATGTTGATCGCCTCCGACGCGACCCCGAGGGTCGTCATGAATTGGTAGAAGGTGATGAGGTTCTCCTTCGGCAAACCGGCCCGGCTGATGAGCACGTAGAGCTGCACCCCGAGGAGGACCTTGTCCTCGAGCGGCAGAGTGCCGGCAAGGTTCGAGGCGATCGCGTCGAGGTCCTGCCGCCGCCGCAGCGAGCGGACGAAGAGCTGCTTCAGCTCGGTGTAGACCGTTTCGGGGAAATCGTAACGGAGGAAACCGAGGATCGAATCGATTTCCGCCTCGACGGCGCGCCCGTCGAGCTTCGTGAATCCGGCGAAGACCTCGATGAGCATGGGCAGCATTGACTCCTCGGTGCGCGGCATCTCGCTCTTGAAAAAGGTGCGCTGCACCCGGCTCCAGAGACGGCTGCGCCCGCGCGTCAGACCGGACTCGGTGCGGGACTTTTTCCCGGCGCCCCCCGTTTCGGGATGGGGATCGCGCAAAGTGGGGGAGGAATTCGACATGGGGCCGGGGACGAGAATTGCGACACCTATACCACGTCCCCATCGCTTGAAAACCCGGGATCCTCCGCGAAACGGGGCGCGGTGCTCCCGAGTTGCTCTCTCGGGATCTCTCAAGTTTGTTTAATTTTTGCTTTTATTTATTATTATTATGGTTATTATATTTCTGAAACTCCGCCATGAACTCTTTCCGCCAACCCGAAATCCCGGCCACCGCCAAGGTTCTCAGCCTCGTCCGCCTGCATCACGGGCTGCCTTCGCGCAGCGGTGAGGAGATCCCCCAGGCCCCGGCCAAGCGCCTCGAGCGGGTCTGGAAGACGGGGGCCCGCCTCAATCACCTCTTCGCCCGACGCCGCCGCATCGCCCTCGAGGAAATCCCGGCGAGCTGTTTCCCCGTGATCCTCGAACTCTCCGACGGGAGCAATTTCGTGATCCTGCGCGAGCGCACCGCTCCCGCCCCGGAAGGCGACGCCTACATCGTGCAATTCCCCGACTCCCGCGAGGCCCTCGTGCGGGGTGATCGTCTCCGCGAGCTCTATGACGGAGTCTGTGTCTTCTTGAACCCCGGAAGCGGATCCACCCCGCGCGGCCCCGGCCTCTGGCACCGCCTCCGCGAACGGCTTGCCGCCAAATCCTCGAAAAAGGTCGCCGTCCTCGCCTTTCTCGCCAATCTGCTTACCCTCGTCGCCGCTATCGGAGTCATGGTCGCACCGAGCAGCGCCTTTGGGGCGAACGGCGCGACGCCCCTTTTCGTCACCGCCCTCGGAGTGATCATGGCTGCCGCCGTCACCGCCGGCCTCGCCATCCTCCGCCGCCGCAACGGGAGCGATCCCCTCCCCGGCGCGCTCGTCGATTGCGCCTTCATTCCCTTCCTCGCTGTCGCCGTCGTCCTTCTCGCGGGCTGGGCCGCCCTGCCTTTCCTCGCCGTCGCCGGAATCTTCTCCCTCGCCCTGCTCGCCTCGCGGCATCTCGGCGCAACCTCGTCCGCCTTTCACCAACTGCGTCCGCGCCTCCTCACCTTCTCCTTTCTTCTCGGAGCCAGTGTCGCCGCCGCCCTCGCCGTCGCCGGACTGCTCGCCCCCGCCCTCGTCGCGGCCGGTCTCGTCCTAGGCACCGCGCTGATCGACCGGCTCTTCGACGGAGATCTCGTCCTCCGCGAGCTGCGGCTCCTTGCCTGCCGGTGAGAAGTTTTTCTGGCGACGCGGCATCGCACCCGCTAATCTCCGCGGGATGGAAACGGTCTCGATCCGGGAATTGAAACAACAGGCGGGCACGGTCTTCCAGGCCTATCGGTTCCACGCCCAGCTCGACCGTCTTCTCACCAAGACGACCAAGACCGGCAATCCCTTCTACGAACTGACCTTCGCCGACGCAGAGGAGACCCTCCTCCTGCGGGTCTGGAACAACTCGCCCATGTTCGCGACCTGCGGCCAACTGCGGTCGGGCCAGTTTTTCGAAGTCTCGGGCGAGTTCGGGCTCGGCGGCGACGGACGCTCCATCGACGGCAAAACCTGGACCGCCCGCGCTCTCGACGAGGACGAAGCCGCCCAGGTCCTCGGCGGCACGCCGGAGCTGCGGGAAAAGCAGGAGACCGACTACGCCTACATCGAGACCGCCGCCGCCACCCTCGCCGATCCCCGGCTGCGCGCCCTCTCCCTCGCCTTTCTCGACCGCTACGGGAAACGCCTCCGCCGCACCGCGGGCGCGCGCGACTACCACCACGCCCGCCGCGGCGGTCTCGTCGAGCACGTCGCCCAGATGATGCGCTCGGCCGTGCAGATCTGCGTGGCTTATCCCATCCTCAACCGCGATCTCCTCGTTACCGGGATCCTCTTCCACGATGTCGGCAAACTCTGGGAAAACGCCTATCAGGAAAACGGCTTCTCCATGCCCTACACCGAGATGAGCGAGCTCCTCAGCCACATCCCTCTTGGCATGGAAGTGGTCAACAAACTCTGGCGCGAGATCCACGAAGACACGGAAGCCGTGAAGGCCTGGGAGGATCTCGAGCCTGCATCGGAGCGCGTCCGGCTCCACCTTCTCCATCTCATCGCCTCGCACCACGGTGAGCTCGAATTCGGTTCACCCGTCGTGCCGAAAACGCCCGAAGCCCAGGCCCTCCACTACATCGACAACCTCGATGCGAAGATGGAGATGTTCGAGCGCGGCTACCAGGTCGCGGCGGAACTCGGCAAACACGTCTACGACCGCGTCCGTCCCCTGCCCGGCCGTCTCGTCAGTCCCCTGCCCACCTACGAAGTGCGCGAGGCACGCGCTCCCGAGCCGGAAGGCGAGGAACCCGGCGACGAATTTTCCGAAGAGGAAGAACCGGCTTGAGAAGACGGCTCACGCCATGAGCGCCTTCACCGGCTTCACCATCTCGACACCGGTGAGACGACCATCAAGGCCTTGGTGTTTGTAGGTGAGACGTTCGTGGTTGAACCCTAACAATTGCAGAACGGTGGCGTGGAATTCGCTGATGTGGAGCGGATCGCGCACGATGTTGTAGCTGAACTCGTCGGTCTCGCCGTAGATCGCCCCGCCCTTCGAGCCACCACCGGCCATCCACATCGTGAAGCAGCGCGGGTGGTGGTCGCGTCCGTAGTTTTCCTTCGAGAGATTGCCCTGGGTGTAGATGGTGCGGCCGAATTCACCGCCCCAGATGATGAGGGTGTCCTCGAACATGCCGCGCTGTTTCAAATCCTGGATGAGGGCGGCGCAGGGTTGGTCGACGTCGCGGCACTGCGAGGGCATGCGTCCGGCGACATTCGAGTGGTGGTCCCAGTTGTTGTGATAGATCTGCACGAACCGCACCCCGCGCTCGGCGAGGCGGCGGGCCATGAGGACCGAGTTGGCGAAACTGCCGGGCTTCTTCGCCTCTTCACCATAGAGCTTGTAGGTGTGCTCGGGCTCCGAGGAAAGATCGGTCAACTCCGGAACGCTCGCCTGCATGCGGAAGGCCATCTCGTACTGCTGGATGCGCACCCGCGTGTTCGGATCGCCGAGCGTCTCGTAGGCCATCTGGTTCATCGTGTTGATCCCCTCGATCGTCTGGCGGCGCACCGAGTCGGGCACGCCGGGAGGATTGTTGATGAAGAGAATCGGATCGCCCTTGCTGCGGAAGGAGACCCCGGCATGCTCGCCCGGCAGGTAGCCGCTCGACCAGAGGCGCGCGGAGATGGCCTGCTCCTGCTCGCGGTTCGTCGGCGTCGCGACGAGGACGACGAAGGTCGGCAGATTTTCATTCATCGACCCGAGCCCGTAGGAAGCCCAGGCACCGAGACAGGGACGTCCCGTCACCTGGTTGCCGGTTTGCATCGCGGCAATGGCGGGCTCGTGATTGATCGCCTCGGTGTGGAGCGAACGCATCCAGCAGATGTCGTCGGCGCGCTGGCCGAGGTGCGGCAGGAGGTCGCTGTTCATCCACATGCCGCAGTCTCCGCGCTGCGCGAAGTTGAACTTCGAGGGCGCGACCGGGAAACGCGCCTGACCGCTCGTCATCGTCGTGAGCCGCTGGCCCTTTCGGATGCTGTCGGGCAGCTCCTTGTCGAACCACTTCATCATCTCCGGCTTGTAGTCGAAGAGATCCATCTGCGAGGGACCACCGACCATGTGCAGGTAGATGACGCGTTTCGCCTTCGCCGGGAAATGCGAGACCGGGCCCTTCGCCTCGGGCGATCCCGTGGCCGAAAAGATCCGCTGCGGCCCCATCAGCGAGGCGAGTGCCGCCGTGCCCATGAGGTTCCGCCCCTTCGCGAAGAAGTGGCGGCGCGTCTGGTTGAGGAGGAAATCGGGAGGGAGGTTCATGGCGATTATTTGTTCAGGACCTCGTCGAGGTTCATCAACTGGTTGCAGACCATCGTCCACGCGGCGAGGACGGAGGGATTGAGGGTTTTGTCAGGCGGCGTTTCGCCGATGGCGAGGAGGGCGGCCGCGTCTTCAGGCTTGGCTTGATAATGCGAAAGCAGGGTGAGGCGGCTCGAGTCGAGCAGCGCGGTCTCCTGCTCGCGGAGCGGACGCGAAAGGATGCGGCGGGCGACGAGATCGAGGGCTTGCTCGTCCTTGCCACCGCCCTGCTTCAAGGCCAACTCGGCGAGGCGGCGGGCCGCCTCGATGTATTGCGGGTCGTTCAGGGTCACGAGGGCCTGCAGCGGCGTGTTGGTGCGGTCGCGCTTCACGCAACTGACTTCACGATTGGTCGCGTTGAAAATCTCGAGGCTCGCGGGCGGAGCCATCCGCTTCCAGTGGTTGTAGACGCTGCGGCGGTAGAGATTCTCGCCCTTGTCCTGCTCGTAGCGGGCGGTGCCCATGCCGACGACTTCCCAGACATTCTCGGGCTGATAGGGTTTCGTACCGGGACCGCCCATCTTCGTTGAAAGCGTGGCGCTAGCGGCGAGGGCGGCATCGCGGATCATTTCCGCATCCATGCGGAAACGCGGCCCGCGGCTGAGGAGATGGTTCTCGGGATCCTTCTCCAGCTTTTCGGGGCTTGTCAGGGCCGCCTGACGGTAGGTCGAGGAAAGGAGGATGGTCTTGAAGAGCCCCTTCACATCCCAGCCCGATTCGATGAAGGTCAGGGCGAGCCAATCAAGCAACTCGGGATGGCTCGGCGCCGCTCCCATGATGCCGAAGTCGTCCGGCGTCGCGACGATGCCCGTGCCGAAGATCTCCTGCCAGAAGCGGTTCACGGTGACCCGCGCGGTGAGCGGATTTGCCGGGTCAACGAGCCACTGCGCCAGTCCGAGGCGGTTCGCCGGAGCCCCGACCGGGAGGTCGTGGAGCACCGCCGGCGGAGCCGCCGCGACCTGCTCGCCGACTTGGTCGTAGGCACCGCGCATGAGGATGTTGGCCATGGCCGGAGTGTCCTTTTTCTCCTCCTGGATGTGCGTGACCGGGCTGCGCCCCTTGATCCCATCGCGCTCGCCTTCGAGTTTCGCGACGGTGCGGTCGAGATCCTGCCAGGCCGCGTCGCGGGTCGCGAGGTAGTGGGCGAAAAGGCTCTCGATTTGCTGCGGATTGCGTTTCAATCCGGCGGCGAGAGCGGCATTGAGCGTCGGAATCTGCTGGAGGCGCTCGGCTTCGGTCGCGCTGAGGCGCTTTGCGAAGATCCGCAGGTCCTGCACCTGGCCTTCCTCGAACACCATGCCCGCGCTGCGTTGACCGAGACGAAGCGGCGTGTTGTTGCGGGTCTCCGCGTCGGCCTTGAGTTTGTCCGAAAGCACACGCGACGGAGCCTCCTTACCGTTCACGTAGAATATCACGCCCGCCGCCTTGCCGCTGCCGTCGTAGGTCGCAACGACGTGCGACCACTGCCCCGGGTTCAGGGCGGGACGTTGCGTGCCGGCTTTGATGGCATTGTCAGGCCAGGTATCGATGAGATGGAAGGCCACATTGCGACCTTCGACGAGGAGATCCCATCCGCGATGACCACCCGCCACATCCATGCGCGCGACGACGGAACCGGAGACGCCGTCCTTGGCCGGGCGCACCCAGGCGGCCACGGAGAAGGGCTCGTTGCGCGCGAAATTCGCGAGGTCACCGAGGTCGGCGGTGGTGTCCTTCTTGATCACGGGAGCCGAGCCGAATTTGCCTCCCGCCGCCCAGGCGATCGACTCGGGCGCCGTCCCTTTGCGATCCGCCGGAAGCCGTGCGGCGAGAGCACCGCCCTTGCCTTCGTTCAGCGGGAAATGGGCGGTGAGTTTCTCCGCGATGGAACCTTCTTCCAGCATCGCGGGCGTGGCCGAGGCCAGCCATTGATCAAAGGCGGGACGAGCCGCCCCGCGACGTTCATTGCGTTTACCGGAAGCGGTAGCGATCTCTCCGGGCAGAGCATCCCAGCGCGGACGATCAGTCTCGGCCGGCACGACGAGGATGGGTCCGCTGTCCTTGACGTTGCCGTCCTTCGGTCCCTGCGTTGTGTTGCGGAAAAACGCGGCCATCGAGTAATAGTCCCCCTGCGAGAGCGGGTCGAATTTGTGATCGTGGCACTGCGAGCAATTCAAGGTGAGTCCGAGGTAGACCCAGCCCATCGTCTGGACACGGTCGGAGGCATAGAGGGCGATGTTTTCCTCGTCGATCGTGCCGCCCTCGTTCGTCGTCATGTTGCAACGCTGGAACCCGGTCGCGATGAGCTGGCTCTCGGTCGGCTTGGGGAGGAGGTCGCCGGCAACCTGCTCGATCGTGAACTGGTCGAAACGCTGGTTTTGATTGAAGGCCCCGATGACCCAATCGCGGTAGAGCCACATCTCGCGGTAGTTGTCGAAATGCAGGCCGTGGGTATCGGCGTAACGCGCCGCGTCGAGCCAATAGCGCCCGCGGTGTTCGCCCCAGCGCGGGGAGGCGAGGTAGCGGTCGATCAATTTTTCATAGGCCTTCGGATCCAGGTCGGCGACGAAGGCCTCGACTTCCTCGGGCGTCGGCGGCAGGCCGGTGAGATCGAGGGCGACGCGTCGCGCGAGGGCGCGGCGATCGGCCTCGGGAGCGGGTGTGAGCCCCGCTTTGTCGAGACCGGCGAGGATGAAACGGTCGATCGGATTGGCGGTCCAGTCGGCCTTCGAGACTTCGGGTTCGGCCGGTTTCTCGGGCTTCACGAAACTCCAATGCGGCTGCCACTTCGCCCCTTCAGCGATCCAGCGGCGCACGATCTCGATCTGCTCGGGCTTCAGTTCCTTGTGGGAATCCGGCGGCGGCATGATGTCGTCCGGATTGTCCGTGATGAGGCGGTCGTAGAGGGAACTTTCCTGCGGTTTGCCGGGGATCACGGCGGCCTCAGCTCCTCCATCCTTGCCAAAAAATCCAGCCTCGGTGTCGAGCCGCAGATCGGCCTTTCGGGTCACCGAATCGGGACCATGGCAATGAAAGCAAGCCTCGGCGAGGATGGGCCGCACGTCGCGATTGAAGGTCAACGGCACCTCGGCGGCGACGAGGGGAAAGGCCACGAGGCCGATACAGGCGGCGGGAAAGAGGGGGGATTTCCGGATCATGCAAAATACCGTTCGGGGAGAGAGGAACGAACGTCTCTTTAAAACGTCTCAAGTCCCCTAAAACCTTACGCGGAAAACGCCCCGTCGATTTAGCGCGATCAGGGGACAAACCTGCCCGCCCGATAGGGTCAGGTCGTGGACTTGACCCTCTTTCGTGGCCACGGGACGAGGGCGAAGCCAAGGGCGATCAGTCCCATGGCGATGGAAAAGCTGTCACCGATGCGGGCAAAGACGGTGATGGGCGGATCGAGGTCGATCGCGAGGGTCGCCGGGAGGCTGCCACGGATGTAGGTCGAGCCACTTTCGCCGTCGCGGAGGATGCGTTCGTTTTTCTCACGTCCGGTGCGGTCGAAGACGCTGCCGCGTTCGTCGATGAAGCCGCTCACCCCGGTATTGGCCGCGCGGATCATGGGACGGCGCAGCTCGATGCAGCGGAAGACCGCGTTGTCGAAATGCTGCTGCGGCTGGACGCTGTCAAAGAACCAACCGTCGTTGGTCACGTTCACGAGGATCTGCGGTCCGCGGCGGATGAAAGCCCGAGCGTGAAAGGGGATCGTGTCCTCGATGCAGATCAGGGGAATGATGCCGATCGAATGACCCTCCTTTTCAATCGAGAGCGGCTCATGCAAATCGCCAGCGGTGAAATCCTGCACGATGACCCCGCCAGCGATCCAGGCGAAAAGCGGGAAGGTCTTCCGGAAGGGGATGTATTCCCCGAAGGGCATGAGGTGGTTCTTCCGGTGCATCTGGTGCGACCCGGTATCGCCTTTCATGATCGTGATCGTGTTGTAGATCTCGGTGTTCTCCAGATTGCTGTCCTCAAGCCCGGCGATGAGATAAAAGTCGTCGCCCTTGAGGATGTGATCGTTCAGATACTCCTGCACCCAGGGGAAACTGAAGACTCCCGGCAAGGAGGTCTCGGGCCAGAGAACGAGATCGTGTGGTGCCGCCTCGACGAAGGTGCGGGTGAGATCGCGGTAATCGTAGATCACCTTCTGCCGCACCGCGAGATCCTCGGACCATTTGTCCTCGAGGCCGATGTTCATCTGCATGACGCGGGCGCGGACATCGATCGTCTTTTCGGGTTGCCGCATCATCGCGGAGAGTCCGTAGAGAAAGAGCCCCGCGACCATCGCGGAAGCGATGCCGAGATCGAAATGCGGCCGCAGGCGACGGCGCGAACGCACCTCGTGCCAGACCCTGACAATGGTGCAAAACAGCACCGTCCCCGCGAACATCAGAACGAACCCATAGCCGTTCACCCCGATGACATCAGCGAACTGGACGAGGGTGAGATGCTCTTTCAGCGCGACCCCGAGCCCGTTCCATCCGAAGCCGGGGATGATGATACTGCGCAGCCACTCGAGCCCGCACCAGGCGGCACCGTTCAAAAAGGCGACGCGGAGGACGGAGAGCGAGTCGGCGAAAAGGTCGCGTTTCTTTGCAGTCCCCGACGCAGGCCGGTCATCCGGTTTCCACAGCCCCACGGTCGCGGCGAAGGCACCGAAGACTGCGAAATACAGCGCGAGGTAGGCGGACATCGCGATCAGTCCGCCGATCCCGGCCCAGATCGTGCCGGCGACCGGCCACATTTTCACCACCCACGAGGCGTTGACCGCAACAAAGGCAAAACCCGCGACGTAGCCGAGACGGAAGCCGTGCCGCCAGCGGGGACGCGGTCCCTTTTTTCCGGGCCGTGGTTCCGAGAACCAGAGGGCTGCGAGGAGCGGTGCCACCCAGATCCAGACGAGTCCGCCGAGATCGAAGGGCGGGAAACAGAGCGCGAGGAGCACGCCGGCCAACACCGCCGCCGCTTCGGGCCAAAAGCGGCGCGCGGCGGGAGGCAGGCGGGAAAGAAATGTGGGGGAGGAGGCGGACACGACGCTGCAATGGACACGGGATCGAGGCGGGTGTCAAAAGCGGCGCGGCCGGGAAAGGGCGACACTTTGGAAACGGAGCGCGACCATCAAGCCGGTGCCGTGCCGATGCGGCTGTGCTGGAGGTAGAGTGCCTCGAGTGAACCTTCCTCGGCCGTGAAACGCGAGACCCGACCGCCCCGGGCGATGATCGCGGCGAGGAGATCGGCGGCTTTCTCCGACGAGGCGAAAGAGACACAATCCCCCAGGAACTCCCCACCGAGCTCGCGGCAGATTGCGATCGTCGTTTCGGGATTCTCCGACTCGATGCGGTAGAGGATACGACCGTCACCGGCGGCGTTGACGGAGCCATCGTAGACCTTTTTTCCCGCCTGGAGGATGACGATCTCGTCGCAGACCTGCTCGACCTCGCCGAGGAGGTGCGAACTCAGGAGCACGGTAAGCCCGAGCCGCTCGCGCAGTTCGAGAATCTGGCGGCGGAATTCGACGATGCCCTCGGGATCGAGGCCGTCGGTGGGTTCGTCTAGAATGAGGAGCTCGGGCCGCGGCAGCAGGGCCTGGGCAAGGGCGAGGCGCTGGCGCATCCCGTGGCTGTATGTCGAGACGCGGTCGTCGATGCGACGGGTCAGCCCGACCCATTCGACCGTCTCGCGCATCAGCGCCTCGGGCACGCCGCCGGAGTAGGCGGTGAGGACTTTCAAGTTCCGCCACCCTGACAAATACTCATAAAAGGCCGGGGCCTCGAAGATCGCGCCAACCTTGGCGACGGCTTTTTCGCGTTCGCGCTGCACCGAGGCCCCGCCGATGACCGCCTCGCCCGCGTCGGGATGGACCATGCCGAGGAGAACGCCGAGGGCGGTGCTTTTTCCGGCTCCGTTGTGACCGAGCAGCCCGCAGATCTTCCCCTTCGCCACGGAGAAGGAAACCGCGTCGAGCGCGGGTGAGGCGGCGCGCGGGAAGCGTTTCGAAACCTGGTTGAAGGCGAGCATCATTTCCTCTCGACGACAAATTGCACCTCGCGCAGGACGTGACCGTCTCCATAGAGGACGTTCACGCCGTCGCCGACATCCTCGTGGAAGTTCTCCTTGTCGGAGACTAGCGGGATGCCGGAAGGATGTCCTTTCATGCCGAAGAGTTGGAGGTTCGAGGTCTTCTGTCCGTTGACGAGGCTGTTCCAGAAATAACTTGAGCCGGTCTTTTCGAAGATCCCGTGATCGGCGGGACATTGAAAGGCGAACTCGTCGCCGAGGTATTCGAGGAGCACGGTGTCGAGGGAGGGATCGTCCTGCTCGCGGCTCTCGCGGGCGGCCACGAGGGCGGGATAGGTCAACCCGTGGTCGGCGAAGTATTCATTCAGGCCGATCCCGATCTCGCGGAGCTTCCCGGCACAGAGGACGGAGCGCGCGTTCGCCTTCATCATCCGGAAGGTCGGCACGCCGATGGCCGCGAGAAGTCCAATGATCGCCACCGCCACAAGGATCTCGACCATGGTGAGACCTCGGGAATGACGATTGATGGTGGCGATCGGGCGATTCATTTTCCACGCATCATCGACATGGAGCGCTGCATTTCCTCGAGGAGCGGGGCGAGGTCGAGCTTGGTCTCGGCGTTGGCGTCCTCGTAATAGGATTTTAATCCCGCCTGGGTGATCTTGTCGGCGATCTCGGGATCGGCTTCCTCGAGTCGGCCGGGGCCACCGCGCTCCTCCTGCATGCGCTTGAGAGAGCGATCGACGATCTTCTTGCGTTCCTCTCGCTCCATCTCGTTGAAGGATTGCATCATCTGCTGGAAGGCGCGGCCGACACGGCGCTCGAGAAAAAAGAACTGCTCGTCGGGCGTCATTTCACGGAAGAGATCGCGGCGCGGATCCTCGCCCGCCTTTTCCTCGAGATCGCGCACCTCGGAGGGCTCCAGCCCGTTCAGCATCGTCGCGAGTTCGCCGATGACGCGTTTTCGCTCCTCCGGATCCTCGATCGAGGAGAGATCGTTTTCCGCGACAAAGGACCTGACCTTCTCCGGCGTCGGACGCGCCGCACCGGCCCACTGCATCAGACCCCAGGCGACGCCCCAGACCAGGGCGAGTGCGACGAGGCCCTTCACGAGGAGGAGATTGCGGGCGGTCATGGGCGGAGTACTCGAGTTGTAGGGAAAGACGGACGTTTCCCCAACAGGTTACGCCGGAAAGGCGGCACTTGGAAAGGCCCTTTCCCAAGACTTACGCCGCCTTCTTGCCGCGACGGAAGCGTTTCTTGAGCTCGTCGAGCGAGTAGACCCTCAGTCCCACGACCGCGGCGAGATAGGCGACGAGTCCGATCGAGACGAGCGCGCCCATCCCGCTGAGGCGCCGGATGAAACGTCCTTCGCTCATCAAAAATCCCTGACCGTAGTGGGCCAGCGCCCAGACGATCCCACCCATGATCACGGCCGCGAAGAGCAGCCGGATGACGCGTCCGGCGAATCCCGGCGCGAGCTTCATGAAGCCGGCGCGACCGAGCCCGATCCAAAGCAAAAGCACGTTCACCCAACCCGCGATCGAGGTGGCGGCGGCGCATCCGACCGGGCCGAGCCAGAGAAACATGGGATAAACCAGCGCCATGTTCAGCACCGCGGCGGCGATTGTGAAATACATCGGTGTCTTCGTGTCCTCGCGGGCGAAATAGCCCGGCTGCAACACTTTGGCGAGAATGTAGGCGGGCGTGCCGGTGGCAAAGGCGGCAAGGATCCAGCCCATCTGCGCGGCCGCCTCGCCCCCGAATTTACCTCCTTCGAAAATCGTGAACATGATCTCGCGCGGGATCACGAGCATCGCCACGGTCGCGGGCAAGCACAGGAAGAGGGAAAGCTCGATCCCCTGGTTAAGACTGCGGCGCGCGGCGTTTTCGTCCCCTCCGCGGAGGTTGCGCGTGATCTCGGGCAGGAGGACGACGCCCGCCGCCATGCCGATGAGGCCGAGGGGCAGTTGATTGATCCGATCGGCGAGATTGATCCCCATTTTGCCCCCGACCTGGAGCGAAGCCACGGTGCCGCCGACGATGAGATTGAGCTGCTGCACGCTCGCGCTGACGAGGCCCGGCGCCATGAGCCAGGACAATTGCTTCATGTCCGCATCGAAGTGCGGGAAAAGCGGACGCAGGTCGACGCCGCGACGCAGGCACGAGACCACGACGATGGCGAGCTGGATCACCCCCGCGACCACGACCGACCAACAGAGCACGGTGAGAGGATCGCCCGTGCGCGGCACGACGAGGACCAGTCCCACGATAAAAACGAGGTTGAGCGCGACGTAGGAGACCGCCGGAGCTCCGAAGACTTTCCGGCTGTTGAGGATGCCACTGAGCCCTGCGACGAGGCAGATGAAGACGAGATAGACCACGGTGATGCGCGAGGCGGTGACGGCGGCCTCGAGCCGTCCATCGGAGGCGAAGCCGATGTTCGTCACCCGCACGATCTGCTCCATGAAAATGAAGGAGAGCACGAAGCACGACATGAGGATGACAAACATCGTCGAGAGGGTGCGGCGCGCGAATTGATCCGCCCCTTCATTGCCCTGCTCCTCGAGGCGGCGGCTGTACATCGGCACGAAGGCCGCGTTGAAAGCCCCCTCACCGAAGACGCGGCGGAACAGGTTCGGAAACTGGAAGGCAGCGACCCAGACATCGGCCATGGCCCCGCTGCCGAGATGATAGGCGATCAGTTTGTCGCGGACAAATCCGGCGATACGGCTCAGCAAGGTGAGCGAACCGACGGTGAACATGGAACGGAACATGGTGGTGCGGAAAAAGGGGAAAATCGGGCGAACCCGGTGGATACGACGCGGCGCGAAGGCTCTTTCAGCTCAATTCCCCGGTGCCGGTGCCGGTGCCGGCGCCACGGGAACGGGAGCCGGTGCTTGGGCGCGGCTCTGGAAGAAGACGGCGGGATGCGCGAGATCGTTGCTGCCCTCCTCGAACTTCGTGCCCAGCTCGGTGAGCGTGCTCATCTCGAGGAGCACCTCGATGCCTTTGGTGATTTTGTCAGGATCGAAGACAAGACGGGTCAGGCGCATGCCGCGCAGGGGGCTGAGATCGCTGACACCGGTCTCGCCGATGTGGAGGCGCTGCAGCGCGGTGCCGGCGAGAGGCTTCAGATCGGTCACCGCAGTCCGGTGGAGGGTGAGACTGACGAGCGGGGATTTCGCCAGCGGCGCGATGTCCTTCACCGAAGTGTCGGTGACCCAGAGCATCTGCAGGGGCATGCCCTCGAGCGGGGAAAGATCGGCGACCTGAGTGCCGACGAGATTCATTTCGATGATGCCGAGTCCCTTCAAAGGCTTGAGATCCGAGACCGCCGTGCCGCTGAGGTAGAGCTTCTGCAGCGTGGTCATGCCCGCGAGGGGCGAGAGATCCTTCACCGCCGATTTTTCCAGATAGAGTTCGACGAGCGGCATGCCTTTCAGCACCGAGATCTCGGCGACGGCGCAACCCTGGAGATACAGCGCCATCAGGGACATGCCTTCGAAGGGCGCGAGATCGGTGACGCCGCAGTTGTCGAGGGCGATCGCCTGGACCTGACCGCGCTCGTCGATCTGGAACTGCCCGTTGCCGGTGTAGGCGGGATTCGCCGCGCGGATCACTTCGTGGAGCTTCACCTCGCTCCAGAATTGCGGCGCTGCAGGGGCCGGCGCCGCCGGAGGAGCCACCTCGGCCGGAGTCTCCGCCTTTTCGACAGGCGGCGGCGAAGAGGTTTCCCCGCAAGCCACGAGGAACAGACCGGTGAGTATGAGGGAGGCGATGAAGCGGTTCATGATGACCCGATCTTCCGCGAGATCGGGCGGGCAATCAAGGAGTCCTTCACCGCTCCCCGGGCGACGTTTTCAGCGAAGATCGAGGCACTTCAGGGTGTCCTGACCACGCATGACGAGGCGTCCGTCCGAAAGCGCCATGGGCGACCAGTATTTGAAATCGGGCATCTTGATGGTGTCCCGTCCCGCCGCGACCTGCTTGGCGACCTGCTCGTCGACTTCGGTTTTCTTGCCGAAGACATCGGTCATGGCGACCTCTTCATACCCTTTCGGCGAAGGTTTCACCGAGCGCAGGTAGCCGACTTCGCCATCCTGGATGAGAAGGTGGCCATCGACGAGGATCATGTTGCCCCGGCCCATGAAGGGCGAATCGCCCGTCTGCCAGATCGTCTTGCCGTCGAAATCGAGACACATCAGTCCACCCGTTTTGCGAGCCGCACCGTTGTGGTTGTCGTTCTCGTTCGCGAGCAGGTAGATGTGCTCGCCGATGACGAAGGGCGGGTGAATCTGCGTGCCCTGCTTCAGCGCGAAAAGCTTTTCGACCTTCCAGTCGTCGCCATTCTTCGTGATCCGCACCATGCAACTGCCGTCGCCATACCCACCGGTGAGGAAGACGAGATCCTCGGTGACCTTGGTCGGGAAGGGAATCGGGATCTTGTTGAAATAGGCGTCCGTTTTCCACAGCACCTTGCCGGTGGCGGGCTCCACGCTGATGGTGGTGCCGAGATTGAGATCGCCATCGCGTTTCGTCGCGACAAAGACGGCCTGCTCGACGCCGTGGAGCGTGAGCACGGTCGGAGTCGAGTGCGAATCGCCGAAGCCTTCGGTGCGCCAGACTTCCTTGCCCGTTTTGGCATTGAGTCCGATCAGCCCGACCTCGGGGGCCATCGCCGGGACGATGATGACATCACCGACCTTCACGACGCTCTGAGCCCAGCCCCACTTCGGAGGTTCGGCCCCGTATTGCTCCTGGATCGAGACGACCCAGTCCGCCTGGTGGCTCTTGCGGTCGACCCGAAAGACCTGGCCAAAGCCGCCGATGAAATAGACAGCGTCCTCCTCGACGAGCGGCACGCCGCGGCTGCCGGGGTAAGGAAGCTTGCCGGGAAATTCGTAGGAATAGCTCCATTTTTCGGACCCGTCTTCGAGGGAGAGGCAAAGAAGGACGTCGCTCGTGTCATCGCGACGGTCGAGGAGGAAGACCTCGCCCCCGGCGATGGCGGCCGCCCCGAAACCTTCGTTGAGTTTCTTCTCCCACTTCACCGGCGGAGCGTCGACCTTCCAGCCCGAAAGCTTGAGGCCGGTCTCAGCGGAACGCCCGTCACGACCGGGTCCTTGGAATTGCGGCCATTCGGCGGCGGTGGTGATACCCGCGAGGGCGAGCAGGGAGAAAAGGGGGAGGATTCGTTTCATCGGCGGGGAAGGTGCCAAAGCAGGCCGCCAGAGGCAATCCCGAAATGACGGGATTTGCGCCATGTCGCGTGACCTATCCGGGCCGTCCGTCCTCAAACTTCCCGGGCGCACTTCACTTGTGAAGAGGCGTTGTTTCCTTGCCCGCGCCGCCGAGCGCAAAGATCCGGACGGCGCGGTCCCGCCCGTCTGTGGCAAGGATTCGGCCGTCGGGACTGATCGAGATCGACCGGGGCAGACCCTCGATGCCGACGAAGGCCTGAAGCTCGGTGGCATCTTCGTAGCTCCACATCTTGATGCTGTGATCGGCGGCACCGGAGGCGAGGATCGGCTGCGTCGGATGAAAACACAGCGCCGAGATCGTCTGATCGTGGGCTCGAAAGCGGTACTTCACCGCGAGGGTGTCGGCATCGAGAATCGAAATGAAGTGATCGCTCCCGCCGACGGCGATGAGACGGCGGTCGGGGGAAGCGGCGAGCGCGTAAAAGGCGCTTTCGTGATCGAGCGAGGCGAGGACGCGCCCATCCTGTGGGTCGAGGAGGGCGATGTTCCCCTTTTGGGTGTTGTCGTCCTGAAGTTCGCTGGAGATGGCGACGATTCGCTCCGGCGAACCGGCAAAGATCGCCTTGTAGGCATCGTGTTCGATATCGAGGAGCACTTCGCCGGTGTCGGCTTCGTGGATGATGAGACGGCCATGGGGCGGCGGGGTCGTGCGGAGGAGACGCTTTCCACCCGCATCGAAATCGAGGTGCATGGTGCCGTCGTTGCGTCTCCCGGCCACGGCGGGGCGGGACCACATTTCGGTGACATCAGCCTTCGTCGCCTGCCACAGGCTGAGCACGGCCCCGGGCGTGTCGAGACGGTTGCGCGAATAGGCCGTGGCGATGAGACCGGCTGACGGGTGGACCGCGTTGACGGCGTGGCCTTTGGCAGAAGGCGAACCGGTCGCGATGGGAGCCCGTGGATCCGACACCTCGAGGAGTGTCCGGAAGCCCCCCTCCCCCCGGGCGAGCAACCCGGTGTCGGAAAGAAAATGGCACGACCAGCCCTCGTCACCGCCCGTCATCATCGCGGCGAGCGGCTGATCCGGGAAATGCCAGAGCTGTGGCGGGGATTGTTGTGTGAGGAGGTGTCCGCTGCGGTGATTCACGCTGAGCGGCAGATGACCCTGGTAATGGTTGATACCGTGGAAACTGCCCATGGGTGCGAGATCGCCCGGATGAAACAAGGACAGCGACCGGCTGACGGCGACGTTCTGAGAGGCACTACCTCCGAGGGTGATCACATTTTCACCCGCGCTGTAGGCCACCTGCGATACGGGCATTGACGCGATTCGCTGGCGCTCAATCCTCACCCCGTTGTTGGAATGATAGACCTCCACCTCGCCCGAGATGAGGCCGATCGCGAGCCGGGCGTGATCGGGACTCGGTGCCATCGAATTCGGATGGGCGTTGAGGCGCGAGCGGAAGGCGGGACTGCCATCGGTGAGCTTGAGACCGACGAGATCGTAGCCTTCGTGCTGGATGAGGGCGAGGGCATGCCCATGCGAAGCGAAGATCATTCGCAAAGGGTGGAAGGGTTTTGTCCAGCGAACCGCCCCGGTGTTTGTGTCGACGAGATGCAGCGCGGCGCTGTCGAAGTCGGCGAAAGCGGCAAGTGTGCCAGTGTCGTTGAGCGCGAGGGTTTGCAGAAAGGGGTGCTCGGAATCCTCCGAAATCGAGACGGGGAAACCCTTCAACTTTCCGCCCGTGGCGAGATCATACAAAGCCGCCTCACCGGCCGAACTCGTGCGGCAGAGGAGACGTTTGCCATCGCCGGAGATGCTGAGGCGCAGCTCGCCGGAATGGCCGGTGTCGATGGTTTTGAGGACCTTTTTGCTCACCACATCGACGATGCCGATGCGGCCATCCCGGCTCGCGATCGCGAATTGAGCCGGAGCATCTGGCACCGCGCACACATCGGTCACCTCCTCGCAGTAGCCGGGGATCTCCAGGGATCCGAGGGACGAGTCCTGCTTGGTGGAGAGGTAATGCCAGCTCTGGTCGCGCAGCGCGGCGGGCACGACCTCGAGCGCGTTGGTCATGCCGGTGACGTCTCCTTCTTTATAGGCGACTTCGGCGAGAGCGATTTGGGCGGTCGCGAGCGATCGTTGGGCGTGGCGCTCGCTCGCCATCACCTTCCAGACAAATCCGATGCTGAAGAGCAACAGCACCGCGAGCGAGGTCGCCACAACCTTGTGCCGCAACACAAGAAGCCGGATCTGCTGCCAGGCGCTCGCCTCTTCCGCTCCCGTGGCAAAACCACTCTGGTAGGCTTCGATGTCCGCTCCGAGCGCCACGACCGATTCGTAGCGCCGCTCTTTCTCGAGATGCAGCGCCTTCATCGCCACGGCCGAAAGCGCCGCCGGAACCTTGCCTCCTCGCAGGTGCCGGAGCGGACGAATCTGCCTTGCCTCGAGGATAGGCCCGCGCTGGAAAGGACGACCGCGACTGCCCGACTGAGTTTCAAAGGCGGTCGGAGCCTCAATCTCACCACGGCTCACCTTTTCAAGAATCTCCAGCGCCGTCTCTCCCTCCACTGGAGGACGCAGCGTGAGGATCGCGTAAAGAATTCCGCCGAGCGCGTAGATGTCCGAACGTTCATCGACCTCGCCGATGCTACCGCTCGCCTGCTCGGGCGACATGTATTGCGGCGTGCCGAGCACCGCGCCGTGGAGGGTCACTCCGGACGGGGAGAAAGGGAGACCAGGAGACAGGGAGAGATCTGAATCGCCAATCTCCGCCTCTCCAAGTCTCCCACTCTCCAGGTCTCTGACCCTCGCCAAGCCCCAATCCATCACCAGCACCTCCCCAAACTCGCCGACCATGAGATTGTCGGGCTTGAGGTCGCGGTGCAGCACGCCTTTGCTGTGGGCGAAGGCGACGGCATCGCAGACTTTGCGAAAAATGAGGAGAAGCCGATCGAGCGGGTACTCGCGGAGGGCTTCGGAATCTTCCTTCCGGAGATCCTTGAGGATGGCTCCAAGCGAGCGCCGGTTCACCCGCTTCATCGAATAGAAAAGCGGTCGCCCGTCCTCCCACACGAGATCGTGGATGGGAACAATGTTAGGATGGGCCAGCATTGCGAGGACCCGCGCCTCGCGGAGGAAGCGCTCGTGCATCGCCGGGCTCGCGTCGCCCTCGATCAGCATCACCTTGATCGCGACGGTACGGTCGAGCTTGCCGTCGCGCGCTTCCAGCACGCTGCCCATGCCGCCGGTGGAGATCTCCGCGCCGAGCTGGTAGTTCTCGACGCCCTCGGAGCGGGGAGAGGGATCTGGTGAATCGACAGGCATCACAGATCTGTTTTACTCTGCAGGGAAGTCGGCTGCCAGAGGCGTGATTCGTCATTCGCGGCGGCACAGGCGAGAAGGCCTCCGCCCGGGCTGAAGATGAGTTTGGTCGGCGGCTGGATGGGGCCGCGCAGTTCTTCGAGGAGCTCCCCGGTGTCGAGATTCCAGAGTCTCACGGTCAGATCGATTGATCCGGTGGCGAGGAAACGTTTCGTTGGATGACAGGCGAGCGCGGTGATCCGGCCATCGTGGGCGCGGAACTCCCGAACGACATCCAGGGTTTCCGCATCGCGGAGGCGCACCATCGCATCGGCACCCGCCTCGGCGACGTGGCGGCCGTCGGGAGTGACGGCCATGAAGTTCATCAGGGTCGGGTTCACCACGCTGCGGATGATTTTCCCGCTCCCGGCATCCCAGAGGACGAGGTGCTCCTCGCTGGTCTTGGAAAAACGCGGACCATTCATCGAGACGAGACCGAGGACGCGACCGGCGCCGGGCCGCCAGGCGATGTCGTTGAATTGTGCGATGCGTCCTTTTTCCAATGCGGGAAGCGGTTCTCCGGTGCGGGTGAAACGCTCCACCTGATCCCGGAACAGGGCGACTTCGTCCCCCGTCGGGCTGAGCCGGACTTGATAATCATTGAGAGTCGTGACGATCTCGTGAGGGTTCCCCACCCCTTCGCCATCGCGCTCGAAAATCAGGACGGGCCAACGGGCGGCACCGCTGCCGATGGCGGCCACGGTACCGTTCTGGCTCACGTTGAGAAACCGGTATTCGGAATTCCTGTTCGTCCACAGAGTTTGCGTGCCGCGCTTGATGCTGGGCATGTTTTCGGGGCAGGCATAGCTGACGATGACCTCGTCCGAGCCAAGGAATCCGAGAAAGGCCACCACATGAGACCGCCCCTTCATCAAGGTGGGAGTGTCACGCGCGTCCCAGACGTGCAAGCCATCGAGGCCGATCACGACCTCGCCCGAGATCGGATGCACCGCCGCCGTGGCGATGCCCTGCCTGCCGCCGAGAAACGACCTCACGACGGCTCCGGTGCGCGGATTCTGAAGTTGCACGATCTGACGTCCCTCGACCGATTGCCAGGCGGTGAGCACGGCGGCGCGGTCGGGCATCCAGGCCATGAAGTAGTCGCGGGAGCGAAAGGGGGCACCGGGAAAACGGCTAATGATGGAGAGGTCGTGAAGATCAAACACGACCAGTTCGCCACGGTTGTCGTAGGCGGCGAGCAGGTTCTCACGATTGACGGCGAGTTCGATCGTGCTCGGGAACGACCCGGGAATGCGACGGAGGGTCTTCCCATCGCGCGCATCGACCACGCGCAGCCCATCGCGACTCACGATGAGTTGGGTGCCGTCGGCGGAAAAGGCACCAAAGGCTGTTTCCTCCCAGAGCAGGGTGCCCGTGGCGCTCTCCCAGATACGAATTCGCTGAGGCGTTTTCACCGGTCTGCATCGCTGCAGGAGCAGGCTGCCATCCGCATTGAACTCCAGGTTCCTTGTCTCCGGCGCATCCCATCGCAGGATCTCCCGCCCATCCCGCACACTGCGCACACTGAGACCACCCTTTCCACCCCATTGCCCGATGGCGATCCGTTCGCCATCCGGTGAAACGGCGATCCGCGGAGGCGATTCTGGTTTTGTCAGGGAAAAACCGCCGCCAAACTCCGGCAGCGGCTCTCCCGTGCGAACGTTCAGGAAAGAGATGCGCCCGCCCAGTTGGGCCACCGCCAGCCCGCCCGGTGTGCGGGGCAGGGCCGCGATACTGGAGACTCCGGCCGGAAGAAGGGAAATCGTGGCGACCGACGTGTCCGACTGGTCGAGCAAGTAATGCCAGGTGCTGTCCCGCATTTCGGAGGGAACGCTGTGGAGCAATTCCTGCATCCTCACGCCGTTGCCATCGCTCAGGGCCGCGTCGGCGAGGGCGATGATGGCACGCGCTTCGCCCGCCGCCGCCCGCCGTTCCTTGTTCCGCAGGTTGACCATGAATCCCATGCTGATGACAAGCAGCGCCGCGAGCGAGGAGGTGATGACTTTGTGCCGCCGCATCAACAGCCAGAGCTGCCGCATCGCACCCGCCTCCTCGGAGCGGGTCGCAAAGCCGTTCATGTAGGCCTCAACGTCTTCGCTCAGTCCGGTGACGGTGGGAAAGCGACGGTCCTTGTCGAGATGCAGCGCCTTCATCGCCACGGAAGAGAGCGCCGAAGGCACTTGGCCGCCGCGCAGATGCGGCAGTGGCTTGATGCGTTTCGCCTCCAGCACCTCGCCTTTTTCAAAGACCTTTCCGCGACTGCCGGATTGGGAGAGCAAGGCGGTCGGCGAGGTAATCTCGCCACGGCTCACCTTTTCAAGAATCTCCAGCGCCGTCCCGCCCTCGATCGGAGGACGCAGCGTGAGGATCGCGTAAAGAATCCCGCCGAGTGCATAGATGTCCGAACGTTCATCGACGTCGTCAATGCTGCCGCTCGCTTGTTCTGGCGACATGTATTGCGGCGTGCCGAGGACCGCGCCGTGGAGGGTAACCCCAGAAGAGGAGAAAAGGAGACCAGGAGACAGGGAGAGATCGGAATCGCCAATCTCCGCCTCTCCAAGTCTCCCACTCTCCAAGTCTCTGACCACCGCCAGCCCCCAATCCATCACCAGCACCTCACCGAACTCCCCGACCATGATATTGTCGGGCTTGAGGTCGCGGTGCAGTACGCCTTTGCTGTGGGCGAAGGCGACGGCGTCGCAGATTTTTCGAAAAATGAGGAGGAGGCGATCGAGCGGATATTCGCGGAGGGCTGCGACATCTTCCTTCCGCAGATCCTTGAGAATGGCCCCGAGCGAACGCCCGTTGACCCGCTTCATCGAATAGAAGAGCGGCCGGCCGTCCTCCCAGACGAGATCGTGAATGGGCACAATGTTAGGATGGGCGAGCATCGCGAGGACCCGGGCCTCGCGGAGGAAACGCTCGCGCATCGCCGGACTCGCGTCGCCCTCAAGCAGCATCACCTTGATCGCGACGGTGCGGTCGAGCTTGCCGTCGTGCGCCTCCAGCACGCTGCCCATGCCACCGGTGGAGATCTCCGCGCCGAGCTGGTAGTTCTCCACGCCGGAAGCGGCTGGCAGGGGTGGAGTTGGATGGTCTTCGGACATGAATAGGAAAAGCAACAAGACGGTGCCTATCCAGTCCCGCTTTTTCCGCCGGCGTTACAGAAAAAATGAAAGGATCAAGCCGCCCCCTTCCCGGCGAGAACGGACTGCAGCCACGCCAACTCCGCGGGGATCTCTTCGGGACTGAGGACGGTGCGGGCGACCTCCTCGCGCACGAGGCTGCGGAATTTGACGCGGAGACGGTGGATGAGGATACGCGTCGCCGTCTCGCTCGAGCCGATCTTTTCCGCAATCTCGCGGTGGGAAGGCGGTTCGTCGTCCCACATCAAAAACGGCAACAGCAGATCAAAGACCTCGGTTCGCCCCGCCGATTCGTAGGCGGTCCGCAACTTTTCCCTCACCCCGGCAAGAAGATCGTTCGCCCAAGCCCTGATGAAGACCGACTCCGGGTCACCCGTGTCCTTCGGTTCGCAGGCGTAGCGCTCCTCCGCCTCCATCGCGTCGAAAGAAACATGGGCGACTCCCCCGCCCCGCCGCTGGGTCGCGTGATGGCGGCCGTGGTCGCTGAGGAGCCGTTTCAGCACCCCGAGCAGGTAGGAGCGCAGCTTTCCGTTCTCCTCCCGCGCCGCGAGGATGGCCTCTTCGGTGATGAGCCGGTGGAAAAATGCCTGCGTGAAGTCCTGCGCGTCCGCCTGACTGTGCCCGCTCCGCCGCAGGAAGGCGTAGATGGGATACCAGTAGCCCTTGCACAGTTCCTCCATCGCCCGCGCGATGGAATCGGGATCACCACTCTGCACCGCCTGGATGAGGGTCCAGTGGGTGGTGGGAAAAGAGGCGTAGCTCAGTGCATCCGGAGACATGCGGTCGGCGACGGGAAAACCACCCGTAGCCTCCTGTTTTGGCAGCATTTCCCCCCGAGGGAAAGGCGAAAGAACCGGTCCCGCCAAAGTTTTGAAAGAAAAACGCTCTTTTTCTGAAACATCGGGCAAAAAACCGGGACTGGAGGGATGGCGGAGGTCTTGCCGAAGGGCAACGCCTCCGACAACCGAAGCCATTTCGGAACGTCAAGAAATACCCAAAAATCGATCGAAACCACATGAATAAACCAACCACTTCTAAACTCACCACCTCGCTCATCGCCACCGGAGCCTTTCTTCTGATCCTGGCGTCAGCGGGTAGCATCAACGCGCAAACCGTTAAGGTCCCCAACGGAAGCATCAAGGCACCGAAGCTTGCCAATGGCAGCGTCACGGCGCCGAAGATCGCCGATGGCAACGTCACGACATCGAAACTCGCCAATGGCAGTGTCACGGAACCCAAGCTCGGAGATGGCAGCGTCACTACACAGAAACTTGCCGATGGCGGAGTCACGACACCGAAGCTTGCCGATGGCAGCGTCACGATAGTGAAACTGGATCCAAGTGTGCCGGTCGCGGAGGAAAATGTCCGCATTGTCAGGGGTACTTTCGGAGGCGGCGGTGAAGCATTGGCGGGAGGCGGGACCGGCTATACCGTGGTGAGAAACAGCACCGGTGTGTTTACGGTCACCTTCACGGTGCCTTTCAGCGCAGACCCGACCATCATCGTCACCCCCTCTGGTGGCGGCGCACCCGCGGCGATCGCGTCGGTCGGAAGCAGAACCGCCACCGGTTTTGTCCTTTCGATCCGCAACAGCACCACCGGCGCGGCGGAAGACTGGCATTCGAACTTCATTGCCATCGGCACTCGCTGAGGTCGCCTAGCGGCGATTTTCAAAAACGATATCGGTTCTCCGTATCCCACATGGAAGGGTATCCGGAGACCGCCTCGTGGCGGCAGATGGCGAAGCCGTTGCCTGAACTCACCCCGGCCGACCCCGCCTCGAACATCGCCCATGGCCGTGACACCGCCGGGGTCCACTGGCGATCCGACGACGAAGAGGGACTGCGCCTCGGCGAAAAGGTCGCCATCCGCCTGCTCCGCAGCAACAAGACGCTCTCGAACGACACGTTTGTCGGTTTTTCTATCACCAAATTCGACGGGACGACGATCACCGTATAAGGGGCGGAACACTCCCGGCTTTGATCCCGTCGAATAACTTTTTTCCGATTTCCTGAAACACCCGCCCAAAAAGCGGGACTGGAGGGTTGAGCGGAGATTTTTCCCGACGCGGATTGCCGCATTTTTTAGCCCGGCTTGTTACCAACGACCACCATGAAACCATCCAGAATCCGAACAGGTCTCCTGACCCTCCTCACCACCGCTTTCCTCAGCCTCGGCGGCACCGCCCGGGCCCAGCTGGAGGAGTTTGCCAAACTGCTCCCGGCCGATCCCATCGTCTATCTTTCCCTCTACCAAAAGTTCCAGAGCGGCAACATCCATAAGATCACGGTGCGGGGGACGATCGACACCACCCCGAAGATCGGGGACAATGGCGTCGGCCCCGTCTTCGGGATCAGCGGGGCGACCGTGCCCATGGTTGCCTACCTTTTCATCGATGTCTCGAAGCCCGGACCGGTCGAGTTCCTTGCCGAGGGAACTGTCGTCGACGGCAACCCACTCCTCACCGATATGGTCGGTTACAAGGAAAACCAGATCCTCGGAGTCTATCTGGTCCTGGGAGGCGCGACCGGGCCGAAGAAAGAAGTCGGTTTCCTCAATGTCCCCGGGTTCAGCCCCCGACTCGGCACCTCCACCCTCGACGATCGCCAGGTCGGGATCACCGGACCCAAAGCCAAAGTCTTCCTCGACGACTATGTCGACACCGGTGAACCGGAGGGATGCAATTTCTTTCTGCTGGAAAGCGGCAGCCAGTTCCAGATGGCAGGAAATTTATCGATCGCGCAGGAAGCTGATATCTGGGTCTATGACGGCGTCTCAGGCAAATACGCCTTTGGCGACATCGACTCGGTAGACACCGTCGACACGAGCGCGGCTCTCAACCGGACCCTGCAAGACAAGGGCATCGCCGACCGGGTCTTCCAGCAGGCCAAGGTAAAACTCGCGAAGCTCAAGGCCAAGGCGAAAAAGAAGGGAGTCAGGCCCGGCCAATACGCCCCCTACAAAAAGGCCCAGAAAAAATACGAAACCGCCCTCGCCGCCGCCCAGAGCCTCGGACTCAACCCGGTCGAATAGCCGTAGGCCCGGCGACACCGGGAAGTCAAAAAAATCTCCGATTTCCTGAAACACCCGCCCAAAAAGCGGGACTGGAGGGATGGGCGGAGGTCTCGCCAAACGAGAGCAATGCCCCCTCCATCCGAATCCATCCCCACCCTGTCCATGAAACCATCCAGAATCCGCACGGGTCTCCTGACCTTCCTCATCACCGCCGTGCTCAGCCTCGGCGGCACCGCCCGGGCCCAGTTGGAGGAGTTTACCGAACTTCTCCGCGACGACTTGAGCTTTTTCGATCCTCTCTTTCTCAAGTTCGCGCGCGGCAACGTTCAGCAGATCACGGTGCGCGGGACGATCGACACGACGCCGACGGGCGACGACCTCGGTAGGGGCCCCGTCTTCGGGATCAGCGGGGCCGCCGTGCCCATTGTCGCCTACCTCTTCATCGACGTCTCGGAAGCCGGACCGGTCGAGAGTCTCGCCGAGGGGAGCTTTCTCGACGGCGACCAACTCGCCAGCGATATGTTCGGTTACCAGCAAAGTCAGATTATCGGCGTCTACCTCGTCGTCGGAGACCCGGCCGGACCGAAAAAGGAGGTCGGCTTTCTCAATCCCTACTTTCTCAATACCTCGAATCGCCCGCGCCTCCCCTCCGCCACCATCGCCGACCGCAAGGTCGGAACGACTGGGCCGGTCGCCAAAGCCTGGTTCGACGATCTCGTCGATACCGGCGAACCGGAGGCCTGTAGCTTCTATCTGAACGAAGGGAGCAGCGAGTTCTGGATGGGCGGCTTCTTCGGTGGACCTCCGAACGCCGGCTTCTACAACATCACATGGGTCTATGACGGCGTCGGAGGAAAATACGCCTACGGCACCGTCACCTCGGTCGATGTCGAGGACACGAGCGAGGGGCTAAACCGCGTCCTGGCAAACAAAGCCATCGCCGACCGCCTCTTCCAGCAGGCCAAGACAAAACTCGCGAAGTTCAAGGCCAAGGCGAAAAAGAAGGGCGTCGCACCCGGCCAATACGGACCCTACAAAAAGGCCCAGAAAAAATACGACCGCGCCCTCGCCGCCGCCCAAGACGTCGGACTCAACCCGGTCGAGTGAGGTTTACGACCCTCTCGAACCTCTGATCTTTCCATCACCATCATCGAACCCAACCAAATCAAAAGTACCTCATGAACCGCCACATCCTCCATCTCGCCCTCTTCGGGCTCGCCGCCTTCGGCACCAGCAGCGCCCAAGCCGTCACGGAAACGGAACCCAATAACACCGATGTCTCCGCGAATGTGATCGCCCTGGGCACCAACGGGAATACGGTCCCGGTCACCGGAGCATTGGGGAACACCAACGGAAACGGCTCCGGCGGAAAGGACAATTCGGATTTCTCCAAAGTGACGAATTCGGCGGGTTACTCGACCATCGGTATTTCCCTGCAATTCTCGGGTAGCCTCGGCGGTGGCGATTCCGCCAGCCTCCGGATCAACGGACCGGGCGTCAGCGAGATTATCTCAGTGTCCGGCCAGGGAGCCGCCAGCTTCACGATCAATCCAGCCGGCAATGGATCGACCTATGTGGTGGAAATCCGCACCCAGTTCAACGACGGAGAAAAAACCTACACCCTCACCTACGATCCCTCGCCCGACATGGGACTCGTCGGTCAGATCAACGCCAAACAGGCGGAGATCGTCGCCAAACAACAGGAAATCGCCAAAATCCAGAACTGGATCGCCGCGAACGACGCCGCCATCGCGAGCACGAGCGCCAAAGTCAAGAAGGCGAAGACAAAAACCAAGAAGAAGAAATTCGTGAAAACGCTGAAAACCATCCAATCCTGGAAGCAGCAGAACACGCTCAGCCTCGTAGTCGCCCAGTCCGAACTGACCATCCTGCAGAACGATCTGGCCAATCTTCAGTCCATGCTCTGATCAGAGATAGCCTCCTCAATAACTCCGCCGCATGTGGCTCGGGAGGATGTTCAGCTCCTCCCGGTACTTCGCCACGGTGCGGCGGGCGATCTTGATGCCCTTCTTTTCGAGGTCCTCGACGAGGCGCTGGTCGCTGAGAGGCTTTTTGGGATCCTCGGCGGAAATCATCTCGGCGAGGGTCTGCTTCACGCTCGTGTTGCTGAGGGTCTCGCCGTCCTCGGTTTCGTAGCCGGTCGTGAAGAAATACTTCATCTCGAAGACGCCGTGGGGCGTCGCCATGTACTTGCCCGAGACGGCGCGGCTCACGGTGGTCTCGTGCACCCCGACCTTTTCTGCGATCTGGGCCATGTTCATCGGCTTGAGACGCGAAGGGCCGTGCTCGAGGAAGGCCTCCTGACGGGCCACGATCTCGGAGGCGATCGAAGAGATCGTCTGCTGGCGCTGGTGAATGCTCTTGATGAGGAATTTTCCGGCCCGGATCTTTTCGCGGATGTAGGCCTTCGCCTCGCGCCCGCTCCCGGTGGCCATGAGATCCTTGTAGGCGTTGCTGATGCGCAGGCGCGGGATCTGCTCGTTGTTCATCGAGACGATCCATTCGTCCCCCACCCGCTCTACGGTTACGTCAGGAGTGACGTAGGTGTTGGTGTCTTCGCCAAAACGGCTCCCGGGACGCGGATCGAGGGTGGCGATGAACTCGGCCGCCTTGGTGATCTGTTCGGGCGTGACGCTCAGTTTCTTCGCGATCTGCGGATACCGTTTCCGGGCGAGGTCGTCGAGGTGGTGGTCGATGATGCGGTACTCGAGGCTGTGGTGTTTGCCGAGGCGCTCCAACTGGATGAGGAGGCAGTCGCGCAAATCGATCGCCCCGATCCCGACAGGATCGAAACTCTGCACGACGGATTTTGCCTCCTCGAGATCCTGGATCGGGATTCCCATGTCGAAACAGAGATCCTCGAGGCTGACCTGGAGGAAACCGGACTCTCCGATGTTGCCGATCAGCATCGAGGCAATCTCGCGGATCTTCGGACTGACCTCGGCAAAGCTGAGCTGGTTGGAAAGGTGGTCCTGCAGCGTGACGGGCTCGACGATGGAGTCCATCACGTACTGGTGTTTCTCGTCCGCATCATCGCGCTTCGGCGAAGAAAGGCGCGACTGGGCCATGTACTCGCGCCATTCCTCGTCGAGCTGTGAAAGCTCCGCGAACTCGCGGTCGAATTCCTCCTCCTCGGAGGCGGAAGAGGCATCCTCGATCGAGATCTCGGTCGACTCCTCCTCGAGGGTGGGATTCTGCACCAACTCCTGTTGCACGAGCTGGCGCAACTCCAAGGTCGGGGTTTGCAGCAGCAGGAGGCTCTGCTGCATCTGGGGGGCAATCGACTGCTGCTGCAGCAACGACTGGGACTGATCGAACCGCTGTTCGGGCATCGTGGGGGGCTGTTTCTGCCGTGTGTTTCGGCACCGTAGCACGATCCAAGACGAGGGATAGCAAAATCTGCGCCAATTTCTCTCACTTTTCCGAAAAAGTTCCCTACTCAGGCTTTCACGCTATTCGGCATGCCGCGATTATTTCGAAACCGGAGCAATTAAAAAGTTTGATTATTATGGATATTATAATAAATTAGCTTTGCGAATTGCCTTCTCTGACCGACCAGCCACATGAAATCCATTTTCAGCCTCCTCTTGATCGCCCTGTTCCTGCCGTCTCCGGCCGGGACGCAGGAGCCTCGGGTGCGTGCCGTGCCGGTCGCGCAACGGGCTTCGGAATACTGGGTGGAACTGGAAGACGCACCGACGAATCTTCCCTCGGCCTCCGCAACTCCCGTGGGGAAAGCGGGTCCCGCCGAATACCGCCTCAATCCGGTGGAGACGCCCGCCTGGCAGACCCGCTACACCCTCGGCCCCGGCGACACCCTGAATTTCTCCGTCTACGATCGTGAGGATCTTGCACGGGAGAACGTGCAAATTGCACCGGACGGCACCGTCAGCTACCTGCAGGCCGTCGCGGTGCGCGCCCAAGGGCTCACCCTCGACCAGCTCCGCACCCGCATCGAGGAGGAGCTTTCGAAGTATCAGAAGAACGTGAAGGTGATCATTTCCCCCTCGGCCGTGGCCAGCAAGGAATTCGTCATCATCGGACGGGTCAAAAAACCCGGCAGCTTCACCCTCGACCGCCCCACTTCCGTGCTCGAAGGCATCTCGCTCGCCGAGGGCATCCAGATCGGCACGGTGCGCAGCTCGGCCTTCGAACTCGCCGACTTCGAACGTTCCTTCGTCGCCCGCAAGGGCAAGAAACTGAACGTCGACCTCGCCCGCCTCTATTATGAGGGCGACTTCAGCCAGAACGCCTACCTCGAGCCCGACGATTACATCTACGTGGCCTCGAGCCTCGAGAACGAGATCTACGTGCTCGGCGAAGTGCGCGAGGCGGGCCGCCGCAAGATGCCGGTGAAACTCTCCCTCGCCCGGGCCATCGCCGAGGCGGGTGGTTTCACCGACGCCGCCTTCCAGGCGAAGGTGCTCCTCATCCGCGGTAGCATCCACCAACCGAAGACGCAGGTCGTGAACGTGAAGGACATTCTCCAGGGCCGTCTCGCCGACATCCCCTTGGAGAACCGCGACATCATCTTCGTCAGCAAACATCCCTTCGAGATCGTCGAACGCGCCCTCGACAGCGCGATCATCACCTTCATGCAGACAGTCACCGCCGAGGCGATGAACCAGAGCTACAACCCCATCCTCGGGGGCGGCGGCGGCAACTCCGACAGTGAATGAGGCCTTTCCCCTCCCCTTCTTCTTTCAACCCTTTTCCATGAACACATCCGCCCAGAATCTACTCCGCCTCGCGGTCCTGACCGTGTTCGCCGGCTTGCTCAGCTCGTGCGTGCATCTGAAGCCGGCCGATCGCGAGTTCCACACCGCAGCGGAGTTCGCCTACGACACGACCTTCGACACCCCCACGGACGGGATCACCGCCGAGGAGGCTCTCAAGCGCATCCCGAAGGACCCGACCTTCCAGCAGATCAAGCTCGATCGTCCCCTCGATCGTTCCTACTTGCAGGCACCGATGGGCCCCTACCGCGTCGGCCCCGGCGATGAACTGGACATCGAGGTGGCCGAGTTGAAAGAGACGCGCGCCCGCACCAAGGTGATGCCCGACGGCATGCTCTACTACGATGTCGCCCGCGGTCTCGATGTAAAGGGACGGACCATCTCGGAGATCTCCACCCTCCTTTCCAAGGCCCTCGAGAACGACTACGTCAATCCTATCGTGACGGTGAACGTCGCCAAGGCCGACAGCCAGCGTTTCTGGATGCTGGGCCAGGTGCAGAAGCCCGGCGCCTATCCGATCACCAAACCGACCACGCTCATCGCCGCCCTCTCCGACGGAGGAGGCCTCCTCACGAACACGGAGTCGAGCGAGGTCAGCAATCCCGAGGCCGCCGATCTCGAGCGCGCCATTCTCATCCGCAAGGGTGACCTCATTCCCGTCGACTTCGAGCGCCTCGTCCGCGAGGGCGATATGACGCAGAACGTCTACGTGAAGGGCGGCGACTACATTTTCGTCCCCTCGCTCACGACGCGTTCCTTTTATGTGCTCGGCCACGTCAACAAACCGGGACCGGTCTACTTTGAGAAGGGAGCCACCCTCATCTCCGCCGTCGCGGCAGCCGGTGGTCCGCAGACCGATGCCATCGTCACGAAGGCCCTCATCCTCCGAGGAGGCACCCTGCATCCCCAGGTCGCGGTCGTGAACTTGCGCAACATCATGAAGGGTCAGGAACCCGACCTGAAACTCGAGGGCGGCGACATCGTCTGGGTGCCCCGCAGCCCCTGGAGCAAACTCGAAGACTACGTCGAAGCCGTCCTCATCACCGCGGCGCAGGCCGTCGCGGTGCAGGAAGGTCTCGGCGTCCTCGGCACGAGCGGGTCCGCCGGAGTCACCATCACCGCGGGTGGGAACTGAGCCCACCTGCCGTGAGGAGAAGCCGGGAGAGCTCGATCTCCCGATTCAATTCCCGTCGATCAACCGGCCCAACCCGCCGAGGACACTGCCCTCGCCTTGCTGGGTGCCGCCGATGGACGGAGCCGCCTGGATGATGCGGTCGGCGAGACGCGAGAAGGGCAGGCTCTGGAGCCAGACATGCCCGTGACCACGCAGGGTCGCGAGGAAGAGGCCCTCTCCACCGAAGAACATCGATTTGAGGTTTCCGGCCTTCTCGATGCTGTATTCGATGCCGGGGGAAAAGGCGACAAGACAGCCCGTGTCGACCCGCAGCGTTTCGCCTTTCAGCTCGCGCTCGATGATCGTGCCGCTTGCGTGGACGAAGGCCTTGCCGTCACCCTTCAGCTTCTGGAGGATGAATCCCTCACCACCGAAGAAGCCCGCGCCGAGCTTTTTGTTAAAGGCGATCGTCACCTGCGTGCCGTAGGCCGCACAGAGGAAGGAGTCTTTCTGACAAGTCACCTCACCGCCGATGCGGGAGAGTTCGAGCGGAACGATCTTGCCGGGAAACGGAGCGGCAAATGCGACGCGACGCTTCCGCCCACTGCCCGAGTTCGTGAAATGCGTCATAAAGATCGATTCACCGGTGAGGGCGCGTTTGCCCACGGCGAGGAGTTTGCCCATGAGTCCCTCGTTCGGATTCGAGCCGTCGCCCATCTTCGTGATGAAGGTGATGTCCTCCTCCATGTAGTTCATCGCGCCGGCCTCGGCGATGACAGTCTCGCCCGGATCGAGCTCGATCTCGACGAGCTGCATGTCGTCGCCGAAAATCTCGTAGTCGATCTCGTGGGAGCGCGTGCCCATCACCGGGGGTGGTCCGCCTCCGGGCATGGCCGGTGGTGTCGAGGAGGGAGTCGCTCCAAAAAGTGCGGGCATCACCTCGCCCGCCGCGGCCCAGTTGGTCATGCCGCTGCTCCAGACCCGCGTCTGGGGAGTGATCGTGCCGTTGCTGACGAGGATGGGCAGATCCGACTCGCTCGTCTGGAATTGCTCGTTGTTGGGGGTCGCGTAGTGCCAGGTTTTCATGGGAAGGTGGATCGATTCATATACCAAATCACCGCCCTCGCAAAGCACGAAAGATCGACGATTTCGGACGACCGGGCCGGGATCACTACTCCTCGACCGAAGCCATCATCTCCGCCACCACGGTGGTCGGTGCCTTGCAGGAAAAATCGCGGCAGACGTAGGCGGTAGCCTTGCCGTCGAGGCTGGTCTGGGTCTCGGTGTAGGGCGCGATCTTCGCGAGGGCTTCCGCATTCTCCGGCGTGCGCAGGAGGATAACCTGATTCGGCCGGAAGCCCTTCCGCAACGCGGCAATCATCGCCTTCGTGTCGGCCGCGTCTTTTTCCCCGCTGATGACGATCTCGCGGGTCGGCCCGAAAACAAAGTCGAGCCCGCATAGGGTCTCGGGATAAACCGCGGGCTGCTCGACGATCTCGCCGGAGAAGGCGCGGATGAGGGCCTCAGTACGGGTCGCGTAGTCCGGATTTCCGGTCATGCGATGGAGACGCGCGAGATTGCCGATGCTGACGGCGTTGCCACTCGGGATCGCCCCCCCGTAGAGCTTCTTCGCGCGAACGATGAGGGCTTCGGCATCCTTCGCGACGGTGAAATAGCCGCCCTCCTTTACGTCCCAGAAAAGATCATCGAGTGTTTTTTGAAGGGCCACGGCCTTTTCGAAATAGCGCACCTCGAAGTTCGTCTCGTAGAGATCGAGCAGCCCGCGGATGAGGAAGGCGTAGTCCTCGAGATGCGCGGTGAGACCCGCCTCGCCCTGACGGTATCGCTTGAGGAGGCGCCCGTCCTCCGTCGCGAGTTTCGAGAGGACAAAGTCGGCCGCCTTCGCCGCGATCGCCGCATCGGCTTCATCGCCGAGGACCTGGGCGGCGCGGGCGTAAGCCGAGATCATGAGCCCGTTCCAATCGGTGAGGATCTTGTCGTCCTTCTGCGGATGGACGCGGGTCTCGCGGCGTTCCCAGAGCTTTCGGCGGAGCGGCTCGAGGCGGGTGCGTTCCTCGTCGGTGAGGTCGGCCCGGAGATGGGGAATGTTCGTTCCGTTCTTCGCGTGGGTCGCTTCGTCGAGGAAGTTCCCCTCCTCCTGAAATCGGAAGGTCGTCAGGAAAAATCCTCCGTCGTTTGTGCCGAGCACCGCGAGCACCTCGGAATTTTTCCAGGTGTAGAATTTGCCCTCCTCTCCCTCGCTGTCGGCGTCCTCGGCGGAGTAGAAGCCGCCCGTCTCGGAGGTCATGTCGCGGGTCACGTAGGTGAGCACGTCGCGGGCATTGCGGGCATGGGTCTCGTCGCCGGTCACCTGATAGGCCTCGAGAGAGGCGATCACATAAAGCGCCTGATCGTAGAGCATCTTTTCAAAGTGCGGCACGAGCCATTCCCGATCGGTGGCGTAGCGGTGGATCCCATGGCCGATGTGATCATAGACCCCGCCGCGCCGGATCTCGGAGAGGGTCTTCTCCACCATCGCGAGCGATTCCGCATCGCCGGTGCGGAGGTGATGACGGAGGAGAAAGCTGAAATTCGGCGCCACGGGAAATTTCGGCCGCATCGCAAAGCCGCCCCATTCCTTGTCATAGCGTTCGCCATACTGGGCCCGTGCCTTTTCAAAGACCGAGAGATCGAGCGCGTCGCCGGGCGAGCCGCCCATCATGTTTGCGAGTTCGCCCGAGATGCCCACGGCAGTCGCCTCGACCTCCTCGCGTTTTTCCATCCAGGCCTTGTGCAGCTCCGTCGCGATCAGCTTGATCCCGGGACGTCCCGCGACCGATTCCTTGGGGAAATAGGTGCCGGCGAAAAAGGGGTGTTTGTCAGGAGTCAGCATCACCGTCATGGGCCAGCCGCCACTGCCGGTCATGGCCTCGGTCACCTTCATGTAGACTTCGTCGATGTCGGGACGCTCCTCGCGGTCGACCTTGATGGCGATGTAGCGTTCGTTGATGACTGCGGCGACCTCGGGATCCTCGAAGGATTCATGCTCCATCACGTGGCACCAGTGGCAGGTGGTGTAGCCGATGCTGAGAAAGACCGGCTTGCCCTGCTTTTTCGCCTCGGCAAAGGCGGCGTCGCCCCAAGGCCACCAGTCGACCGGATTGCGCGCGTGCTGGAGAAGGTAGGGGCTCTTTTCAAAGACGAGGCGGTTGAACTCCTCTCCCCCATCTGACGGCAGTTTTGCGATTTCCTCGGGCGAAGGCAGCGGAGCGCGGGTTTTTCCCTGGAGGGTCGGTAAGGCGGGCATCGAGAAAGCTATCAGAAGGAGGAACGCGACCGTAAAAGGGGGGGAAATCCGGGGCATCCGGCAGAGTCGCACCGAATCCCCGCACCCGCGAGTCGCACGAAGCAGCCAAAGGGACCGTTTCCCGGTTGATTATTTCTCAAATGAACTAATATTTATGGTTTTTATAAACTTTTCTTAAACGGTCGTGTTTTACGGTTCCTCCATTCGATCTCTGCCAAGCGCGATCCTGTTGATCGGTGGGATGATTTGTTTGGCAAACCAAGCCGCGCAGGGGGCGGAAAAGGTCCGGCTCCAGTTGAAGTGGCATCATCAATTCCAATTTGCCGGCTACTACGCCGCTTCCAAGAACGGGTATTTCCAGGAAGAAGGCCTCGAAGTCGAGATCGTCGAGGGGAGCAAGGATCGTCCGCCCCTCGAGACAGTACTCTCTGGCAAGGCGGACTTCGGAGTCTCCGACGCCGACGTCCTCCAGGCAAGAATGAACGGGGCGCCGATCGTGGTCCTGGCATCGATCTTCCAGCATTCCCCCTACATCGTGATGAGCCGTCATGACTCCGGCATCCGCGTTCCCGCGGACCTGATCGACCGCACCATCATGATCTCCGGAGACCAGGGCGCGGCCCAGCATCTCGCGATGTTGAAACACGAAGGGCTCCCCATCAGCCGCATCCACATCGTTCCGCACAGTTGGAAACTCGAGGACCTCATCCATGGCGAGGTCGACGCGATCTCTGCCTACATCACCGCCGAGCCCAGCCAGATGCGGGCCCGGGGCGTCGAGCCCCATGTGATGATGGCCTCGGACTACGGCGTCGACTTCTACGGAGACACCCTGTTCACCCGCGAAGAAGTGGTGCGCGAACGGAGCGACGAGGTCGATGCCATGATCCGGGCAACCCAGCGCGGCTGGCAATACGCCATGGATCACCGCGACGAAATGATCACCCACATCCTCGGGATTCCCGGTGTCCGCGAGCGTGGCATCCAGCCCGAGAACCTCCGCTATGAAGCCGACGCGATGAAGCCGCTCATCTCCGCCGACCTCGTCGAGATCGGCCACATGAATCCCGGCCGCTGGCTCCGCATGTCCCAGACTTATCTGGACACGGGGGTCTCCGATCCACCGCAGAACCGCAACTGGTTCGAGGGCTTTCTTTACACTCCGCAGACCTCCCTTCCGAGCCTGCTGAGCCTCGCTCCCTACCTGATCGCCGCGAGCGTCCTCGCTCTCGCCATTTTCGCGTGGAACCTCACCCTCCGCGGCCAGGTCGAGCAACGCACCCGCGAGATCCGGATGGCCGACGAGCTGCGCCATCATGTCATCGATAGCGCCCTCGATGCCGTGATTGGGGTCGGACCGGACGGTGAAGTCCTCCACTGGAATACACGAGCCACCGAATGGTTCGGCGCCAGCGAGACCGAAGCCTTGGGCACACCTGTCGATCACTTCCTCCCCGGACTGCGGGACCACCTATCCTTGATCGGACCGAAGGCGGACCTTCGTTTTGAATTGGAAGCCCGGCGCGCTGATCACACCACCTTTCCCGCGGAGCTTTCCGTCTCCATCCTGCCCTCCGATCTCCGCGTCTCGCTGAATGTCTTCGCCCGCGACATCACCCACCGCCGCGATCTTGAGGAGAAGTTGCGCCAATCCCAGAAGATGCAGGCGATCGGCCAACTCGCGGGTGGCATCGCCCACGATTTCAACAACCTCCTCACCGTGATCCGCGGGAATGCCGGGATCCTCGTCGAGGACCTGGCCGATCAGGAGGAACACTGCCGCTCCCTCGAGGAGATCCTCGCCGCCAGCGAGCGGGCCTCCAGCCTCACCGCCCAGTTGCTCGCCTTCAGCAGGCAAAAGCCCATGCAGATGAGTGTCTTCGAGGGCAATCGCGGCGTCGAGAGTTCGGCCCGTCTCCTCAAGCGCCTCATCGGCGAAGACGTCACCCTTGAGACCCGTCTCTGCGATCCCTCTCCGCACATCCGCGCCGATCAGGCGATGCTCGAGCAGATCCTCCTCAATCTCGCCGTCAACGGGCGCGACGCGATGCCCCATGGCGGCGTCCTCACGCTCACGACCCGGGTCGTTCCCGTGGCGACCGAAGTAGCGGCTCTACACGGTCGCTGCCTCGAAGGCGATTACTTCAGCATCGAAGTCGCGGACACCGGCAGCGGCATCGATCCCGGCCACCTTCCCCGTCTCTTCGAACCCTTTTTCACTACCAAGGATGTCGGCAAGGGCACCGGGCTCGGGCTCGCGACCGTCTTCGGCATCGTCGAGGAGCACGGAGGCTGGGTCACCGTCGACAGCCGTCTCGGAGAAGGGAGCCGTTTCACCGTCTGGCTGCCATGCCAAACCAGACCGGAAATCGAGACCACCCACACCTGGCGGGACCTCGCGCCACGGGGTGACGAGACCATCCTTCTCGCCGAGGATGAGGAACTCGTGCGGCTCGTCGCCCACCGCCTCCTCACCCGTCACGGTTACCGGGTCATCGCCGCCAACAGCGGACGTCACGCCCTCGAAATCTGGCGCGAGCGGGCGGATGAAATCGATCTCCTCCTCACCGACATCGTCATGCCCGAGGGTGTCTCCGGCACCGATCTGGCGCAGCGCCTCCGCTCCGAAAGGCCCGACCTCAAGGTGATCTACACCAGCGGATACGCCGCCGAGATTTTCCGGGGAGAGGTCGAATTCCCCGAAGCCGCCGTCTTCATCCCGAAGCCCTACGACGGGGAAGAATTGCTCGGCACCCTGCGTTCCGTCCTCGACGGAACGATCGGGGAAGAGCTCATCCTGCCGGCTTGATCGATCCTAACCGAACATCAACTGGCAGATCACCACCGAGGAGACCACCCCGGCCGCGTCCGCGACCAGACCCGCGGCCAGCGCGTGGCGCGTGCGGCGCACCGCGACCGATCCGAAATAAACGGCGAGCACGTAAAACGTCGTCTCCGACGAGCCATACATCGTCGCCGCCATGTACTTGATCAGGTTCGGGACCGTCTCGTTCGCGAGGAGTTCGGCGAGCACTCCTTGGCTGCCGCTGCCGCTGAGCGGCCGCATGAGGGCCATCGGCAGCAGATCAACGGGAAACCTCACCAGCTCCAGGGCAGGGCGCAGCCAATCCTGCAGCAGCATCAGCGTTCCCGAGTTCCGCAGGATCGCGAGGGCCGCCAGCATCGCCACGATGAAAGGCATGATGCGCACGGCCATGCCCCAGCCCTCTTTCGCCCCTTCGACGAATTCCTCGTAGACGGGCACCCGCTTCAACGCCGCGTAGATCAGGAAGAAGACGAGGATGAAAGGGATCGCGACGACCGAAAGCGCCGAGACCGAGCGCTGCCAGAGAGGCGGCTCGCCCGCCTCGGCTTTGGGTTCGACCTCCTTCGGTGCGGCCTCGAGCCGCAGCACGGCCTCGCGCAGGCCGATGCTTTCCTGCAGGGCGACCCGCTGCTCCGGGAACGTCTCCAGATAGGTCATGCCCACAAAAATCAACACCACCAAACCCAGGAGGACTTGGGCTTTGACCGAGAGAGTACGGCTCGACGCCTTCGCGGGGGCTTCGCCCTCCGGGGCCACGACCTCGTCGTCCGCCGCGATCTTCACCGGACGGTTGAAGAGGGGCATCCGTTCAAATCCCTTCACTGCGAAGACCGCCACCGCCGTCGAAAAAAGGCTCGCCAGCAACGTCGTACCCACGATGGCGTAGGGCTCCGAGACTCCCTGTGCCGCGAGCATCGCCATCGCCGTCGCCGGGATCAGCGTCACCGAGCTCGTGTTGATCGCAAGGAAGGTACACATCGGGTTCGTCGCCGTTCCCTTGATCGGATTCAGTTCGTCGAGATGCTGCATCGCCTTGAGGCCGAGCGGCGTCGCCGCGTTGCCGAGGCCAAGGAAGTTCGCCGCGAAGTTCATCACCATCGCCCCCATTGCCGGATGCTCCGCCGGCACCTCGGGAAAGAGCCACTTCATCACCGGCCGGAAGGCGCGGGCGACGAGGTCCATCATGCCTGAGGTCTCCGCGAGGCGCATGATTCCGAGGAAGAGCATCATCAGCGCGCTGGTCGGGATGACGATGCCGACCACACCCGTCTTCACCGCCGCGAACATCCCCTCGACGATCCCGCTTTCGCCCGTGAGGCGCCCCATGACTCCCGCGACGATCACGCCCACGACGATCATTCCCATCCAGATCCAGTTCAGCATGGAGGGAATGTAAAGACGGGAGCGGGGCGGGAGGCAATTGTTTTCTCTGGCGGACCCGAAACCGGATCGTGAGAGAATCACCGGTCGATGAATCGAAACGACCTTCTCTCCGAAATCGAAGGCGCCTTCGGACGTCTTCCTCCCCGCTGTCTCCGGATCACGATCGCTTCCGACATGGGGATTACACGGATGTCCGCGCGCACTTCCATCACCGCGACTGGTGGACCTGCGATGCCGCCTACTTGAAACATCAAGATGGCGCATTCTCCTTCATGACCGATGAGGCCCGTATCTACTTCACACCGGCTTACATGATCGCCAGCCCTGCCAGTCCTGCCATCGCAGATACGGTTCCGGATAATTTCGTCTTAAGCCTCAACGAACCTCTGCTTAGAGGCTACAACGGTAGGCAGCTGAAGACGATCATACGGTTTATCGAGTTCCACCTGCCGGAGGAATCGTGGAAAATGAAAGATTGGCGAGCAAAGTTAGCGTTGGTCCGGAAGGTGGCTGAAAAGGGCCCCCAAGAGCAAATGAACCGCTGATCCTGGATCACTCCTCCGCCTCGTCATCCAAATGAAAATGATGCAGGAGGCGGTGAAAGACCGGCGCCAGCACAAAAGCGATCGCGGTGAGAAAGACGCTGCCGCTGAAAATCGCGTAGAGCGAGGCGAAGAGTTTCGCGGCATCCGTTTTCATCGGATCGACCGGCCCCATGCCGGTGAGGATCATCGAGGCGTTGAGAAAGGAATCGAGCCAGGGCAGGTTCGCGAACTCATGGTAGCCGAGCACCCCGATGGCGAGGGCAACGACGATCAAAAGGAACGCGAAGCAGACCGTCTTCGCCACCCGCCCTAGGAAGCGATGAACGGGAAGCAGTTTGTCGGTGCGGCGTTCGTACATGGTGATTCAAAAGTCATATCCAGTCGATGACTCAAGGTCCCAAAACCCATCAACCTTCCTGAATCGGACCTCACCGCCGAACCCGGAGAGAGGCCTGGGATCGACCCGGTAACGGAATTCGAACACGCCCTTTTCCGCCTTCAAAACGACGATCTCCAGAACTTCGGTTCCTTCAAACGCGTTTGAGGCGAGGAAGCGCTTTTCGAGTTCGGTAATTCTCCGTTTTCCGTCGCTAATTGAAAGCTTCCCCAGCTTTCCGCTCAGTTTCAAGGAAGCGACGATCCGTTCGACCAGATAGCCGAGTTCATCTCTTTCACCAAGCAGTGGTGATTTGGATTTCAGAAGTGAGCGGATGGCTTCATCCTCCGTTGCGAAGTAGGCTGCCTCGCCTTCCGGATCCCAAGAGTGTCCACTGGGCCCGTTCTCCATCATCCAATTCAAACTCGCCCGCGCTCCTAACCTAATGGCGGAGAAAAACAGCGCGGTTCTCTCTTCACTGGCAAGCACTGGCCAGAAAGAGGCGAGCTTGTTCGCGTCGTCGGCCAGGATCGCGTCCCGCGCCTGTCCGGTCCGCGCGAAATCCTCGACCGCGTAGGTCCCGGAAACAAGAATCGGGAACCAAGCGAAGATCCAAAGGCGGCGCTTCATCGGTAAATCCTTACGCCTCTCCTCTCGGAAGTTCAATCCCGTTGCAGAAATACTTCACCCCGACACAGGTGATCCCAGCATCGTCACTTCACCCGCAACACCTTCTCATCCTTCCAGAGCCGTCCATACGCATCGGTCGCCTCGACCTGGATGGGATGGGTGCCGGCTGCAATGCCCGCTGGCAGGAAGGTCTTCCAGAGGTGGTCGGAGAGGATGGGACCGTTGAGGTGATTCTTTGCCTCGGGCCGGGCCGCCATTTCGCGGTCGCGGGTCTCGACATAATAGGGATCGGGCTCAAGCACTTTCTCCAGCGCGATCCACGCCCCCGCCTCGCCGATCCGCATGCGCACGGTCGAATCCTTCGAGCCGTTGAAGACGTTGACGTAGACGGGCGTCTTCTCCGCGTCGGCCGCGGCGATCTCGTTCGGCGCGTGGATGTGGAACTGGTAATCGGCCGGTTCGCGCGCCGCCTTGAAGTCGAGGACGTGACTCGTGCCGTCGAAGGTCATGATGGAGTAACCGTTCGGCGCGCCGTCGCGCATCGTCGCGTGGGGGATGCCTCGTTCGTCCTTCTCGCCTTTCCACCAGGTGCCGCAGACGGTGACGTTGACGATGTGGTGGTGCGGCTTCGCGCCCTGCCAGCCGTCCTTCGCGTCGATGAACTGGTGTGCCTGCCAGTGGGTGTGACCCGAGATCGAAAGCGTGTAGGGCCGCTTCTCGATGAGCCGGTAGAGCTCGGTGCGGTTTTCCATTTCGGTGAGAGGGATGTGCATCATCAGCACGACGAGTTTCTCCTCAGGCACGAGGGCGAGGTCGTTCTTCACGAAGGTCAGTTGCCGTTCGTCGAGGCCACCGGTGTAGGTTTTCTTGCCCTCGGCATTGAGGTGGCCCCACTCGACGTCGTCGAGGGCGATGAAGTGCACTGGACCGTAATCAAAGCTGTAGTAATTCGGTCCGAAGTGGCGGTGGAAGGTCTCGTCCGAATCGGCGTCGCCGGGCGAGTCGAAATTGAGGTCGTGGTTTCCGATCACGTTGTACCAGGGGATGCCGATGAGGGCGACGTTCGCGTTCGAAGGTTCGAAGAGTTCGAGTTTGTCGAACATGATGTCGCCGAGGGTGACGCCGAACTTCGCATCCGTGCCGATGAGTTCGGCGATGACGTCGTCGGCGATGTGGTTCACCTGCTCGATCGTCGCAGGTTGGGGATCGCCGAAGAAGATCGCCTTGAACTGCGCCGGCTCCTCGGCGGGCGTCAGGGCGAAATCGATCGAGGCGGGCAGCGGACCGGTCGGGGCGACGCCGGGGTAGCGGAAGTTCGCAGGCGATCCCTGGGGTTTGTGGATGTAGGAGAACTGCGGGATCTGTTGCTCGTTCAAACGCGTCATCCAACCCGAAGGTTTTACGACAAAGAGGATCGTGTCGTCCGTGACCGGCAGCGACCAGCGGCCCTCGGCGTCGGTCTTGACGATTTCGCGCTGGTTCGAGACGGCGATGTCGGGCAGGCCCGGTTCGCCGGAGTCGCGGAGGCCGTTGCCGTTCTGGTCGTGGAAGACGACGCCCTTCGCCTCCTCGGCGCGGATCGCGGAGAAGGCGAGGGAAACGAGACCGATGAGGGTCAGATGGCGGAGTAAAGAGGGTTTCATGCGGCGCGACGGTTGTCGCGGATCGGAGGAGGACAGGCAAGCCCTTTTCGGGCGCGATGGCGGGGCCAAGGTTGCCCTCACGCGTTCCCGTCCGCGTATTTCCGGGGAAATCTGGCAAACTAAGCCAGTCATGAGCACCTCTTTCGCGAACCGCTTTTGTCCCGGACCGGTCTCCCGGCGCAGTTTCCTCCAGATCGGCGGCTTTAGTGCTGCGGGCCTCGGGCTCAGCGATCTTCTCCGCTACGAGGCATTCGGAGCGACGGAAGGCTCCCCTTACGTGAAGAATGACAAGTCGGTGATCTTCATCTGGCTCCCCGGCGGCATGCCGCACATGGAGACCTACGACATGAAGCCCGACGCGCCCGCCGAATACCGGGGCGTCTTTGCCCCGATCCGCACGAACGTGAAAGGCATCGAGGTCTGCGAGCTGCTGCCGATGCACGCGAAGATCGCCGACAAGTTCGCCATCGTCCGCTCGATCCAGCACGAGTTCGCCGACCACGGCGGCGCCCACAAACGCATGATGACGGGCCGCGCGCCCAAGACGCCGACCGGCACGGTCAACGACGCGCCCGCCGTCGCGAGCATCGTGAAAAAGGTCATCGGTAATACCGGCAACGGTATGCCCACCAGCGTCGCCGCTGTCGATCGCGGCCGCCAGGGCATTGACACCTTCGCCTTCGGCCCGGCCTGGCTCGGGGCCTCACAGTCGCCCTTTATCGTCGCGGGCGATCCGAGCGCGGCCGATTTCAAAGTCGACAACATCGGGGTGAAGCAGGAGATGGAAACCCGTCTCGACGACAGGCTAGCGATGCTCAACGGGATGGACCGTCTCCGTCGCGACGTTGACAAGAGCGGGGTGATGAGCGCGATGGACTCCTTCAACGTCCAGGCCATGGACATGCTGACGAGCGCGCAGGTGCGCGACGCCTTCGACCTTTCCAAAGAATCCGATGCCGTGCGCGACCGCTACGGACGTCATGCCTACGGTCAGCGTGGACTGATGGCCCGGCGCCTCGTCGAAGCGGGAACGCGTTTTGTCACCCTGGTCTGGGAGAACCCCTATCCGGGAAAACCCATCCCCGAGAATTGCGCCTACAACTGGGACTCCCACGCGGTGAACTGCGACATCTTCGCCGACTGTCGCTGGCGCATGCCGAGCTACGACCAGGCCCTCACCGCCCTCATCGAGGATCTCTACGCCCGCGGCCTCGATGAGAAGGTGATGCTCGTCGTCGCGAGTGATTTCGGCCACACCCCGAAGATCAACACGCAGCGCGGCAACCAGTCGAAGGTGATGCAGCCGGGCCGCGACCACTGGCCCAAGGCGATGTCTGTCCTCGTCTCGGGCGGCGGCGCGCCGATGGGACAGATCATCGGGGCGACCAATGCAAAGGGCGAGGAGCCCGTCGAGCGCATCCTATCGCCGAACGATCTGTGGGCCACAGTCTACCGTCACCTCGGAGTCGATTACAACACCTACCTCCGGAATCTCGAGGGCCTGCCCATGCAGATCCTGCCCTACGGGAAACCGATCGAGGAACTCGTCTCCTGATCCGATGCGCGCGATCTACCCCGCGGTCGTTCTTGCTTCGCTCACCCTGGCGGGATCGCTCTCCGCCGCTCCCCTCTCCGTCCGCACCCATTCAGGCACGGGCTCCATCGATCTCGCGGGCGGTGATGACAGTCGTCAGGTCCTCGTGATCGAGGGCGAACACCGCGATCGCACCCGCGAGGTGCGTTTCAGTCTCACCCCCGAGGGGATCGCGCGGATCGATTCGGCGGGCTGGATCGAACCGCTCGCCGACGGGGCCGCCGTCCTCACGGTGACGCCGCCCGAGCCGGGCGCGGCACCGCTCGCGGTGGCGATCTCGGTGAAGAACGCCAAGACGATCCGTCCGCTCAGTTTCCCCAACGACATCGTGCCGGTCTTCACGCGGCAGCATTGCAACGCGGGGGCGTGTCACGCCAAGGCGTCGGGTCAGAACGGATTCCAGCTTTCCCTGCTCGGCTACGAAGCCGGCAATGACTACGATCAAATTGTGCGCCACTCGAGGGGACGCCGCGTCTCGCCCTCGGCACCGGAGGCAAGCATGCTCCTCATGAAGGCCTCGGGAGAAATCCCGCACGAGGGCGGAGCCCGCCTTGGAAAATACACCGAAGATTACCGGCTCATCCAGAGATGGATCGCCGAGGGACTGGTCTTCCGTCCTGACAAAGATCCCAAGGTGACGCGCATCGAGGTTTTTCCGAAGCGCCTCGTCACCACGCCGGGCAGTGCTCAGCAGCTCCAGGTCGCGGCCTTCTTCGACGACGGCAGCGTCCGCGACATCACCCGCACCGCGCAATACGAGGCGAACGAACCCGAGCGGGCCAAACCCTCGGAGACCGGGCTCGTCCAGTTCTCGACGGATCCCGGCGGCACCGCGGTCATCGTGCGTTTTCAGGAGCACATCGACACCTTTAGCGTCCGCATCCCTCTGGGCGGCACCGTCGGCGAACTGCCGGCCCCGGCGAACTTTATCGACACGCACATCCACCGCCAACTTACCGAGATGGGCATCCCGGTCTCGGGCGGAATCAGCGACAGCGAATTCCTCCGTCGCGCCACCCTCGATATCGCCGGACGACTCCCGACTTTGGAAGAGACCAAAGCCTTCCTCGCCGACGCGACCCCTGACAAACGCACCAAAGCGATCGACCGCCTCCTCGCCTCGACCGGATACGCCGACTACTTCGCCGGCAAGTGGGCGGGGATCCTCCGCAACAAGGTCGATGGGGGAACCGACTGGGTCACGCGCGACTCGCACGCCTTCCACGCCTGGATCCGTACGAGCCTGAACGAGAACAAACCCTTTGACCAGTTCGCCTCCGAACTCGTCCTCGCCGGAGGCAAGTCCATCGACAATCCCGCAGTGAGCTGGTACCGCGTCGTGCAGGACAACAAGGAGCGCATGGAGAATCTCTCGCAGGTATTCCTCGGCATCCGCATGCAATGCGCGCAGTGCCACCACCATCCCTACGAACAGTGGAGCCAGAACGATTATTTCGCCTTCACCGCCTTCTTCTCGACCCTGCAGAAAAAGGGCGTGCCGAAGCTGCCCGAGGAGGACATCTACTTTCACAACCGCAAGCCCGCCGAGATGGAGCATCCGGGCACGAAGGAGAAGCTCAAGCCACGCCTCCTCGGGGCCTCCGCGCCGCTCGACATTCCAGCGACCCAGGATCCCCGCACCGAACTCGCCACCTGGATGCGGACGAAGGAGAACCCCTACTTCGCGAGAGTCCTCGTGAACCGCTACTGGAAACACTTCTTCGGTCGTGGCCTCGTCGAGCCCGAGGACGACATCCGTCCGACCAATCCCGCGACCCATCCCGAGCTGCTCGACGAACTCGCTTCCTCCTTCGTCGAGAGCGGCTACGATCTGAAAGAACTCGTCCGCACGATCACGGGCAGCCGCACCTACCAGCGCAGCAGCAACCTGCTCGAGGGAAATGCCGCCGACGAGCAGCACTACGCGCGTTACTATCCAAAGCGGCTCCCCGCCGAGGTGCTGCTCGATTCCGTCAACGACGTCACCGGAGCGGCGAATTCCTTCAGCCGCCAGCCGCAGGCGGTGCGGGCCATCGCCCTGCCGAACGAGCGCGGCACGATCGAGTCGGAGTTCCTCACCATGTTCGGGCGTCCCGCGATGGACACCGCCTGCGAATGCGAGCGCACCGGCGAGGCGAACCTCGGTCAAAGCCTGCACCTCCTCAATTCCGACACGATCCAGGCCAAGCTCACCGCTGGCAACGGACGCGCCGCATTGCTCGCCAAGGCGACGGACCGCAGCGACGAAGACCGTGTCTCCGAACTCTACCTGCGCGCCCTCAGCCGAGGGCCGAATCCCGATGAGCTCGCCATGGCGCTCGCCCACCTCAATAAGAAGCGCGATCTCTCCGCCGCCGATCCCGCGAAGCTGACCAAGGAGAACGCGGAGAAGGAGGCCTTCGAGGATCTCGTCTGGGTGCTCGTGAACACGAAGGAATTCATGTTCAACCGGTGAAGCGGAGGTGGTTCGGGTGCCTCAGGAGTCCAACAATGTTCTGCACGGAAATGAAGCAACTGAAGAACATCTTCCTCTTCCTGCTAGGTTCGACCCCGTCGCTCCTATTTGCTCTCAGCATCCCTACCCAAGTTACACCTGCTGCGATCAAGTCTGGTGAAACTCCTTTCGAGTTCGTCGTCACTCGAACTGGTGGAGGATTCGACATATCATTTGCAGCAAACCAACGGAAGGGTAGCGCGGGACCGGTCAGGGCTTATTTGGCCCGTATTGAGATTACCAACCGCTCTGAGAACGATGAGGCTCCTGAGAAGGGAAGATTACGACATTTGGGAGGATCGCGAACTCGTCACTTGAGAGACATTGCTCTCCAAGAGAAAGCCGGAAAAGCATTTGTGAAGTTTCACATCGAGGCGGAACTGCTGGAGGAAGGCAACCTATCCTTCGTTTACGAAATCCCCTCAACCGAAGGGCCAGTCACGGGAATCTACAACTTTCATATTGCAGCCTTCTTACCCGATGCAGAACAAGATATGGGCCTCAAACGCGTCCCTCGCTGAGTTCACTTTGACGATATGAACCGCATTCTCGTCGCGCTGGTTTTTCCGCTCGTTCTGCCAACGGGATTGATGGCCTTCATGCCCTACTCCGACCTGCTCACGATCTCGCCGGCGCTGGTGAAAGCAGGCGACACGGTCGAAGTCACGGTCACGGGCAAAGACCTCGAAGCGCTCACGGGCCTTCGCTTCTCGAATCCGAAGATCACCGCCGCGGGCGTGGTCGCTCCCGCGGATGATTTTTTCCCCGCACCGCGTCCCGTCGAGGGGAAGTTCACCGTCACCATCCCCGCTGATGTGCCACCGGGCGTCTATGAGGTGCGCACGATCGGGTTCCTCGGACTGTCAACGGCGCGGCCCTTTGTGGTGTTTCCGTCAGGATCGGCGGAGTCGCTCGAGCAGGGCGATCACTCGAACCCGGAGACGGCCCTGCCCCTCGCCGCCGGAGCCGGTGCCCTCGGCACGCTCGATGCCGGCAAGTTCGACTGGTATCGCTTCGAGGCGAAGAAGGGCGAGCGTTTCTTCCTCGAAGTCACCGGCGAGCGCTTAGACGCGAAGGGCGACGTCCTCCTCGCCGTGGTCGACGCGGCCGGGAGCGAACTCGAGAGCAGCCGCCATCACTTCGGGCGCGATCCCTTCATCGACTTCACCGCTCCCGCCGACGGGGTCTACTTCGTCTCGCTCTGCGATTCTCTCTACGGCGGGGGACGCGAGTATTTCTACCACCTCCGGCTCGGGCGCGGACCCCACGTCGACTTCGTCTTTCCTCCGGCGGGAGAACCGGGTAAGAAACGCAGCTTCAGCTTCTTCGGACGCAGTCTTCCCGGCGGTTCCCTCGGTGATGGATTGTCTCTGCAAGGCAAGCCGCTCGAAACCCTCTCCGTCGCCCTCGACGTCCCCGCTGAGGTGACGATTCCGCGCAGTTTCTCCTCCAACACCCCGCGCGAGGCGATGGTGCCGTCTTTCGAACATGCCCTGCCCGGAGCCGATCCGGTGCACATCGGCTTCGCCACTGCTCCCGTGGTCGAGGAGGAGAAGGCGAGCCAGCTCCAGACGGTGACCTGGCCCGTCGAGGTCGCGGGACGTTTCGACGAACCGGGTGATGTCGATGCCTTCCGTGTCGCGCTGAAAAAGGGCGAGACCTGCTGGATCGAGGTGACCTCGCACCGACTCGGCGTCGGATCGGATCCGGTCGTGACGATCGAAAAGATCACCAAGGACGCCGCCGGAGCCGAGACCTTCACCGCAGTCGCCGAGGGCGACGACCTGCCGACCTTCTACGCTCCCGATTCGCTCGACGATCTCAACGCCGACTCGCTCGACCCGGCCCTCTCCTTCACTGCCGATGCAGATGCCGATTACCGCGTCACCCTGCTTAACCAGGCAGGCGGTGGCAGCGTGGCCCATCTCTACCGTCTCGCGATCCGCAAAGCCTTGCCCGATTTCCAGCTCATCGCCGGGACCGAACTCGCCAAAACGATCAACAACGACGCCTTTCCCTGGGTGCCCGTGCTGCGCCGCGGAGGGTCGGCGATCTACCGGATCATCGCTTTCCGTCGCGACGGCTTCGAGGGCGACATCACCGTCACCGCGAACGGGCTTCCTCCCGGAGTCACTGCCGATCCGCTCGTGCTTTCGGGGAAAACGTCGCAGGGATTCCTCACCGTGCGCGCGGCGCCGGACGCGGCCGAGTGGCGCGGAACGGTCGTTCTCAGCGGTAAGGCGAAACTCGGCGAGGCTGAGGTGACACGTGAGGCGCGCTCCGCCTCGATCGTGTGGGGTAAACGCGTCTTCGGCAACCAGGCCCAATTGCGTTCGCGGCTCGATCTCGAGACGGTGCTCTCGGTTGTGTCCGAAACGGAGCCAGCGCGCATCGATCTGAAGGAGAACAAGGTCTGGACCGTGCCGGTTGGCGGTACCGTCGAATTTCCGATCAAAACCACCGAAAACGGAACCCGCACCGGCAGTCTCGCGATCAATGCGCATGGGTTTCCCGGACTGCGCACCCCGCCAAACGTCTCGATCAATGAAGGGCAGTCCGAAGGAATTTTGAAATTCGACTTCAAACCGACCGGCGCCTTTGCCCTCGTGCCGGGGCGCTACCAGTTTGTCCTTCAGGGAGTGGGCAACACGAAATATCGTCTCAATCCCGCGGCGGTCGAGGCGGCGAAGAAGGAAGCCGAACGGATCAAGGCACTGCGTCCCGGGCTCACCGACTCGGTCGCGAAGGCCAAGGCCGCCCTGACAGAGGCAGAAAAATCACTCGCCGCCGCGAAGCAGCGCGAAGCCTCGGCCGCTGATGATGCCGCTCGCGCCGCGCTGAAAAGCGAAACGACCGCGGCCCAAACCAAGACCGATGCCGCGAAGAAAGCAGTGCAGGAAGCCGAGGCCAAACTCGCCTCCCTCGCCAAAGCCGAGGACACCGCGACCAAAGCCGCCGCCGCCGCCGAGACCAAAGCCAAGGAACGCAGCCAGCCCTTCGCAACCTACTCCATGCCCATCACCGTCGAAGTGACCGAGGCGGCGAAGAAGTGAAGTGAATCACTTCGCCTTCGGCACCGTGATGTAGGGTGCCCGCAGGTAGACCGGCTCGAGGGCTGTTTGAGCAAGGCCATTCAGATCGGCATCGCGATAAAGGGCGGCGAGACGGCCCGCCTCGGGATAGGACAAGATCGCTCCCGTGACCGCTTCGACAACCTTCGCATCGCAGGTGTGGACGGCGAGTCCCCCGGCAAGAAGTGGGGCGAGGAATCCCTCGAGATCGGCGTCGTCGACGAGTTCGGGTTCCCCCTGCAATTTCCGATCGCGCACCACTGCGACAAAACAGCTGCCGCGCCTCGCGTCGCCGACGACGAGGTAGGAGTCATCCGCCGTTTCCCACGCCTCCAGCGAATTGCCGCCGATCACCGGCAGTCCCATCGCCACGGAAAGACCGTTCGCGACCGCGAGCCCGACCCGAACCCCGCCATAAGATCCGGGTCCAAGTCCAACGACGATACCTTCGAGCTCTCCGCGATGGGCCGCGACGAGGCGCTCGAGCGGAGCAAAAATCGCCGCATTGTGCGCCCGGTCGGTGGTGAAGTCGGCCCCGTCGACAACACGACCGGACTCGCGATCGTAGACGGCGAGCGAGGCGCGACGGGTGGAAGTTTCGAGGGCGAGGATCATCGGCGGCTAAGGGTGATGTGACGCACGCCGTCAGGCAAAATGCGGAAGGCGAGCACGTGCGTTGCGGGCGGCAGCATCTCGGGAAATTTCTCGGACCATTCGACGAGAGTGATTCCCTCTTCGTCGAGGTAGTCGTCCCAACCGATGCCCATCAATTCGGCCGCGTCCTCGAGACGATACCAATCGAAATGAAAGACGGGCCACTTTCCGCCATGGTATTCCTGGACGAGGGCAAAGGTCGGGCTCGTCACCTCGTCATCCGATCCGAGACCGGCCACGAGCCCCTTGCAGAAATGAGTTTTCCCCGCGCCGAGATCCCCGTCGAGCGCGACGACATCGCCGCCCTTCAGCCGCGCCGCAAAGGCGCGACCGGCCGCAATCATCTCCGCCTCGGTGGCGGCTTGGAAAGATTCGTCCATCAGGTGCGGTAATGTTCCCAGCCGCGGCCGATCGTGTCGGTCGCCGTGGCGGTGATCTCGCCGATCACGGTGAGGGCGAGGTCGGGAAAGACCCGGCTCCACTTCGCCGGTAGGTCGCGGAAGGTATCGGGCGAAAAGGTCATGAGCAACTCGTAGTCCTCTCCATCGCGAATCGCTTCCTCAGTCGAGACACCGTCGTGGCAGGGCAGGCCCGCTTCATCGATCCGGAATCCCACCCCGCTCGCGGCGACGAGGCGCGGGAGATCGGAGCCCAGGCCATCGCTGAGATCCATCATCGCCGTCGGTTTGGCGTGGGCGACGAGCCATTGCGCTTCGCGGAGTCGCGGCGTGAAAGTGAGATGGCGCCCGCTCGCAAACGAGCCACCGAGCGTCCCCGTCACCACGATGAGATCGCCCGGCTTCCCGCCGCCGCGAAACACACACTGCGCGGGATCCACCGTCCCCGTCATCGCCACCGTGATCATCGCACCGGTCACGGGCAATCGCGAAGTCTCGCCACCGACGATGCCGCAGCCGCCTTCCTCAGCCGCCCCGACCATCCCGGCATACCAGCCTTCGACTTTCGCAAAGGATCGTCCCGCCTCGACCGCGATCGTGACGAGGGCATGCGCCGGCTTACCTCCCATCGCGGCGAGGTCGCTGAGGACGCGGTTCATCGCCTTGCGCCCCACCAGAACGGGGTCGGTGCCGGGGAGAAAATGCACCCCTTCCACGATGCAATCGGTCTTCAGCAATTGCCACGAACCGTCACCGGCCTCGACCACGGCACAATCATCGCCGGGCCCCGCGATCACTCCTTGAAATGACGGGATCATCGCCACGAGGCGCGACACCACCGCCTCCTCACCGAGGTCGGCTACGGAGGGATTAGGAGGAATCGTTTGGGGCGGGTCGAGACTCATGCCATGGCATCCCGGGACGGGTCTTCAGCATACTCCACGACGACGACCCGTCATCCGGAAGCTCATTCCTTCGTCCAGATCCGCGTGTTCAGGTCGAGCTCCTCGACGAGGCGGAGGACGTGGTCGAGTTCAACCAACAATCCGCGGATCTGCTCCGGATCCGCCGCCGGCACCCCGAGGCTCGGCTCGAGAAACGCCCCCCGGTTCGGAATCGCCAAAGCAACGCACGATTCCTTGAAGGCCACACGAAGTCCGTCGCCAAAGCGTTCCCGCAACCGCAGCAGTCGCTGCATCATCGAGGTGCTGAGGATGTAGCGGGCCTCCATCTCGTCGGTCGAGTAGACCGCGAAGGCATCCTCGAATTCCGGATCCTCAAGCCGGATCAATCCCGTCTCGCGACGTCCCCCGAGCTTTTGGAAGAACCGCCCGAAATTACCGAAGAGATTTTCCGCCGTGTCGGGAAACACAAAGGTGCGCCCCTGGAAGTGTTTGTGAAAATCGGCGATAACGAGCAAGCCCTTGAAAATCGTGACGTAGGTCGTCCTCGTATTCCCTTTGCTGTCAGTCGAAGTACGGCGTTCCTCGGCATCGACCTCGGAGAGTTGGAGAAAGGTCTTGCCGACGGTGCCCTCGATCAGATCCTCGCTCGAATAGCGGTCCGGATCGGTCGTGAAAAGTTCGGTCCCGACAAAGACCGCCTCGGAGAGTCCCGCCACACTTTCGTGACGCAGCCCCGGATCGATCAGGGCGAGCAAGCGCGGCACCACCGTCTCCTTGTAAGCCACGAGATAGCGGCGCTTCGCCTCGCCCGCCTTCACCGCGTAAAGGATGAGTCCGATCACAAACCAGACGGCCGACCCGATGATGAAGAAGATCTTCGTATCCTCCCGCACCGCGATCGCCCCGAGCACGCCGATCACGAGCGGCACGAGGAGGACGGCAAGATAGATCGTCGAGAGTTTCCGGCAATGTCGTCGGTCTCCCTCGAGCGAGGCGAGCTTGGGCGTCAGCTCGTCGAGAATGGCATCGAGATCTCTCATCGCGGAATGGTGTTTTTGTCAGGATCCGAAACTCACCGGAGCCCGCTCGCCCGCGTCGGCCTCGAAAAAGTCGTGACAACGGAACCCGAAGGTGCCCGCGACGAGATTCGAGGGAAAACTCTCCACCGCGTTGTTGATCTCGAAGACCGCCGCGTTGTAGGCGCGCCGTGCCGCCGAGATCTGTTCCTCGATCTCGGTGAGATTGCGCTGCAGGTTGAGGAAATGCGTGCCCGACCGCAGTTCCGGATAATCCTCCGCCACCGCGAGGACACGACGCACCGCCGGACCGATCTCCTCCTCGAGCCGAAGCCGCTGCGATTCGTTGAGCTCGCCACTCCCGATCCGGTTGCGCGCCTCGACGAGCCGGGTGAAAAGCGCCTCCTCGTGTTTCGCGAAACCCTTCACCGTCTCGACGAGGGCGGGGATGAGGTCGAAGCGTTTGCGCAGGTTCACGTCGATGCTGCTGAAGGCATTGCGGACCCGGTTGCGTTTGTAGACGAGCCCGTTGTAGATCACCACCACCGTGATGACGGCAACGACGGCAAAGATGAGGAGAAAGAGCGTGAAGCGGGTCATGCCGGGAGAATGCCGGAGTTGCCCCGGTCCGGCGATTATAAATCCACCCGGGCTTTGCAGGCAAGGGACGGATTCCCCGGAGGATTCGACACTACTCGCGGACGAATCCGGCCAAGGTAATGTTTTCGATGCCTACCTCACGATGCGCGAGGGCGTTCAAGACATCGACAAAGCGCTGTCCTTTCGCTCCGTCATCGGCGGCCACGATCACCACCGGCTCCGTCGCGGTGAGTCGAGCGCTCGCGGCGTAGGTTTTGAGGCGATCGAGCAGCAGCGGCAGTTCCCGCGAATCCGTGTCGATGTCGAGCACTTCACCGTTGGCCAGAATGTGTCCCGCCCCGTTGACCTCCACCTCCATGAGATCGATCGTCGGCGCCTTCCCTCCGGTGGGCCCCGGCAAGGTCATCGCCAGGTCCGACTCGATCGGTTGGAGCGTGGAGGTGGCGAGAAAGTAGATGAGCAAAAGAAAACTCAAATCGATCAGAGGGGACATATCGATCCCGGGATCGACACCTGGCTTGCTAGGTTTGCGTTTCATGGGTTCCTGAGGTGAATGCTCTGCGACGAAACTTCTCCCCGGCAACCCGACCCGACCGGCCTGATGGACCAAGGGACTGACTGACGCGATCCTCTCAAATTCGCCCCTAGACGTCAATCCTTTCGACGATCCGCGCGGACAAATCCCCCCATCCGAGAGAGTTGACTCTCTCTCACAACCCTGTTGAGTGCCTCCTGTCCATGCCCCGCAGCACCCTACTCTACGCCAAACTCTATGGCATCGTCGATCTCGGCTACGCCGCGCCTTCGGCGCTGATCCGCGTCACCGCGGAAATGATCGAGGGCGGCATCGATGTGATCCAGCTTCGGGCGAAGGGACATTCCGAAGACGAAGTCCGCACCTGGGCGGAAATGCTCCTGCCCGTTTGCCGCGAGGCCGGGGTGCCTTTCATCGTCAACGACCACGCCGCCCTCGCCGCCGCGATCGGAGCCGACGGCGTCCACGTGGGGCAGGACGACGCCTCCATGGACGAGGTCCGCGCTGTCGTCGGTGACGCAATGCTCGTGGGCCGCTCGACCCACAGTCTCGACCAGGCCGCCGCGGCCGCGGCCGATCCGCGCACCGACTGCATCGGATTCGGACCGCTTTTCGCCACTCCGACGAAGCCCACCTACACGCCCATCGGCACCGCGGAGATCCGGGCCGTGCACGAGCGCCATCCCGATCTGCCCATCTTTTGCATCGGCGGAATCAAGCAGGAACACCTTCCCGGACTCGTCGAAGCCGGGGCAAAACGTGTCGTGATCGTGTCGGGGATCTTGCAAGCACCCGATATCGCTGCTTATGTCCGCGCCGCGAGGTCTCTCCTCCCTTGATTCCCACTACTCCGTTATTCCACCACTCCATTCTTTTTTCATGAGCGTCCTCGTCTCCGGTTCCATCGCCCTCGACAACGTCAAAACGCAGAAGGCCTCGCAGGAAAACCTGCTTGGCGGTTCCGCCTCCTACGCCGCGATCGCCGCGAGCTTCTTCTCGCCCGTCGGCATCGTCTCCGTCGTCGGACACGACTTCCCCGTCGAGCACCTCGACCTCTTCAAGAAGCGCAACATCAACCTCGAGGGCGTCGAGTTCTCCGGCGGCGAGACCTTCCGCTGGTCGGGCGAATACATGGAGGACATGAACGATCGCGAGACCCTCTCGGTCGCGCTGAACGTGCTTGAATCCTGGCAGCCCAAGGTGGCCGAATCGCAAAAGGCCGCCACGACGGTGAACCTGCTCGCCAATTCCCACCCCATCAACCAACACGCCGTGGTCGACCAACTCGGCGACGGTCCCTCCTTCACCATCGCCGACACGATGGATCTCTGGATCCAGATCTCGCGTCATGAGCTGGAAAGTCTCCTCAAGCGCATCGATCTCCTCGTCCTCAATGACGGTGAAGCCAAGCTGATGATGGACACCTCGAATGTCGTCGCCGCAGGCCACCGCCTCCGCGAGATGGGACCGAAATATGTCATCATCAAAAAGGGCGAGCACGGCGCGATGCTCTTCGGCGAATCCGATTTCTTCGCCTGCCCCGCCTACCCGCTCCACGAAGTCTTCGACCCCACCGGCGCCGGCGACACCTTCATCGGCGGCTTCGCCGGCTACCTCGCGAGCCTCGGCAAGCGTGAATACGACTTCGCCGACCTCACCGGAGCGATCGCGCGTGGCTCCATCCTCGCCAGCTTCACCTGCGAGAGCTTCAGCACCCATTCGCTGAACGATCTCACCCGCGAAGGCTTCGAGGAGCGCCTCGCGACCTACCGCCGCTATTGCAACTTCGGCTGAGGAAGCCGGAGCCTGGGGAAAAATCGGACTCGATTCCCGTGACATGGCGGATTATTCTGCCGCGTCATGGAATGGTTCTACGCCGACGAATCACGCGGTCAACACGCGGTCGCCTTTGAGGAATTGCCACGTCTGGTCGCCGCAGGCACGATCCGCGGCGGCACCCTCGTGTGGAACGAGACCATGGCCGATTGGAAAGCGGCGGCCGAGGCGCTCCCCGATCTCTTTCCCGGCCATCTCGCGCCGCCACTCCTGAGCCCGGCGCAGCGCCGCGACCTCGCTTATCCAGCCGGCCCGTTCTTCCCCGGTCAGCGGGCCCCGGTCGATACCCTCGCGATCTTGTCGCTCGTGTTCGGGATTCTCTCGCTCCTCGCTTGCGGGCCCTTCCTCGGATTGCCGGCGGTGATCTGCGGCCACATGGCACGGAAGCGCGCCCGCGACGAATCCCTCCCTTCATCGAACGGCGGACTTTCCCTCGCCGGACTCATCACCGGCTACATCGGTCTCGTGTTTTACGGAATCCTCTTTATCATTTACATCGTCGCCATCGGTGTCGCCATCGCAACCGACGCCGGCACCACCGGGCCACCGGCGACGCCGTAACGCATTCCGGTGGAAGCCGTCCGCATGGAACCACCGCAAAATGACAGAGCCTCGTGGCTGATCCGGCTCGAATGGATCGCCCTCGGTCTACTCCTCACCGGACTCGCCTTCGCCCTGCGGTCCCTTCCGGTCCGAGCCTCGCTGGAGCGCGCCACGCTTTGGATCGAGTCGCTCGGCTGGTGGGCCCCGGCGACCTTTGTCGTGCTCTACGTGGCCTGCACCCTGCTCCTCATCCCGCGTACCGTCCTCACCGTCGGGGCGGGCTTTCTTTTTGGTCCGCTCTGGGGACTGCTCTGGGCTCTGCTCGCGATCAATCTCGGCGCCCATTTGGCGTTTTTGTCAGGACGCCATTTCGCCCGCTCCGCGATCGAACGACGCACCCGCGACCACGGCCGGCTCCAGGCTCTCGATCATGCCGTCACCGGTAGCGGATGGCGCATCGTCGCGCTGACACGGCTCTCACCGGTCTTTCCCTATTCGCTGCTGAACTACGCCTATGGGCTCACCCGGGTGGGTTGGGGCGATTTCGCGCTCGGCTCCCTCGTTGGCATGTTTCCCGGTACGCTTCTCCTCGTGATCCTCGGCACACTGACCGACTTCGCGGCGGAGCGGAGCGGTCAGCATTCGAGTCCTTACGTCGGCATCCTCCTCGCCACCGGCGTGGTCATCGCCCTCCTGGCGACCTGGGTGGTGACCAGAGTGGCGAGACGGGTGTTGGACCGTCACCGGGACGAATCCCAGCCCGCATAAACATTGAATCCCCTCTCGCGCAAAAAGCCGACGAGGGTTTGGCCGCTTTCCTTGGCCAGCTTCACGGCGAGGCTGCTCGGCGCGGAGATGCCGGCGACGACGGGGATGCGGGCGGCGAGGGCCTTTTGCATGAGCTCGAAAGAGATCCGGCCGCTCACGAGCAGAATCAGTTCGTCCATCGGCAACTCGTGCCTCAAGGCGTGACCGATGACCTTGTCGAGGGCGTTGTGGCGTCCCACGTCCTCGCGGAGGAGGAGGAGATTTCCCGCCCGGTCGAAGAGGGCCGAAGCGTGGAGTCCGCCGGTGCGGTCGAAGGTCTCCTGGGCGGCCCGGAGTTTGGCGGAGAGAGAGAGGAGCAAGGCGGGATCGGGCATCTCGCGCCGGGCCACCGGAGGAAAATTGCCGAAGACCGATTCGATCGTGGCTTTGCCGCAGACCCCACAGCTCGAACTGGTGAAGACGTGGCGGGTCAGACGCGAGAGATCGGTCTCGCCACGGAGACGGACATCGAGGGTGTTTCCGACGCCCTCGGGATCGACATCGGGACAGTGGGCGATTTCGGCGATCTCTTCCACACTCCGGATCACGCCCTCGGTGAGGAGGAATCCGATCGCGAGCTCGTCGTCGTGGCCTGGCGTCCGCATCGTCACGGCGACGTTCGCGCCATTGACGCGGATCGCGAGCGGCTCCTCGGCGGCGACGCGGTCGAGGGTCCTGACAAAACCACCATCGATGCGGTAGCGCTCGATCGAGACGGCCTCGTCATGCGCGCCCTCCTCGACGGCGGCGAGGTCGTCGGGGGTGTTGAGATTGGCGAACAACGAAGCCGATCGCTCGTCGAGAGCCAGAGGTTTCACGAGTCCCCGCGCCGCGGCCTCGTCGAGGAGATCCTGAAGGCGGCGTTTTCCCGCAGCGAGAAAGGCTTCGACGAGATCGAGGAGTGCGGCGCGCGGATAGAGGGCGGCGAGCGGTTCCCATCCATGTTCGGAGCGAGGCACGGCACCGGCACCTTCGTCGAGGAGACGCGTGAGGAAGGCGGGCTCCATCTTCGGCAAATCCACGGCTAGGACGAGGAGAAAGGGCGCGTCGCTTGCGGCGAGGAGGGATTGCAAACCGCCGAGAGGGCCGAGGTCGGGCACGGCATCAACGACACGGGTGACCCCTTCGAGCACTTCGGGGAAGGGCTGCTCCGGCCGCGTCGAGAGCCACAGTCGGTCCGGACCGAGCGAGGCGAGCTTGCGGAGTTGGGCGACGTAGAGCGGCTGTCCGCGCCAATCGAGGAAGGCCTTGTCGCGCCCGAGACGGCTCGAGCGTCCTCCGGCAAGGAGGGCGGCATCAAAACGGATCGGGTCGGACATGATCGTGGGCCGCTCAGGGAACGCGGTTGGCGGTGCCCTCGAGATCGTTCACCGCCTTGTTGAGGACGCGGACGACGTATTTGTTGGGCTGGTCCTTGAGCCCCGTCTTCATCGCGGGCAGGACGGGACGGGCGACTTCCTCCAGTTCATCGAGGACGATCGCGGCTTCGAGCCGGGCCCATTCGTTCTTGTCGGTGAGCCGCTTTTCGAGGAGGGCGAGCCCCTTCGAGGTCAGCCCCATGCGGCAGAGGGCGCGGGCCGCCGCGATGGAGACGGCGGGCGATTTGTCGTCGAGCGCCTCGCTCAGATCGGCGGCGGATCCGGCCTTGGCTTTGGTCTCGGCGGGATAATTGCCAAGACCGGTCGCCGACCAGTAGCGCACCGCGGCTTCGGCGTGACCCAGTCCCGAGAGCATCGCGTCGATGCCCTTGACCCCGCTCGAGGCGCGCGCGGCGGCGGTCGAGAGGTCCTTCACCAACTTGGCGCGGTCGCCGCTGCCATGGAGAATGGCAAAGGCCGACCCGGCGGCGGGTTCGCGGCGTTCGATCTCGGATTCCGGGACGAGACCGAGGTCGCCGATCTCGAGCTGCCAGGCGGTGAGCGCGCCACGCAGCTCGGCGAGCTTTTCGGCGTGGGCGGGATCGGCCGCGAGATTCGTCACCTCGTGCGGATCGTTCTCGAGATCATAGAGCTCCTCGACCGGTTTCTGCGGAGCGATGTAGAGGGCTGCGGCAGGTGGCATCGTCTTCGCCGCCATGGCCGCGCGGATCTCGCGCATCGTCGTGCCGTTCTCGCAGGTGTTGATGTATTGCGTGTAAGGCTTGAGCGGCTCGAAGTTCCTCACATAACGATAACGCCCGTCCCGCGCCGTGCGGATGACGTCGTAGCGCTCGTCCATGCGGTCGCGCGCCCCGAAGACGTGGGTGCGGGGTTCACCCGAAAGAAAGGAGCGCCCCTGGAGGTGCTTTGGCGCGGCGACACCGGCAAGCGTAAGCAGGGTCGGAGCGAAATCGACCGAGCTGACGAGCCGGTCATCGGTTTCCCCGGCGGCCTTCGTCGCGAAGGTGCCTCGGACTTTTTCAGGATAGTGGACGATCAGGGGGATGTGCGTGCCCGAGTCGTAGAGCCAGCGTTTCCGCCGCGGTAGACCGGTGCCGTGATCGGACCAGAACATCACGACGGTGTTTTCCCATTCGCCCGCTTCCTTAAGTTCGTTGATGAGCTTCCCGGCCCAGGCGTCCATCGCGGTGATGAGCTCGTAGTTGCGTTTCCAATCCTCGCGCACGGCGGGGGTTTCCGGATAGTAGGGCGGCAAGGTGGAGAGTTTGGCAGGGTCCTGCCGCTGTCCGGGAGCGAGGTCCTTGGTCACCTCCTCGTACTTTTTTCCGTCGGCGATGCCGCTCTCGTGGCAGCCCGTGAAATTGAAGACGGCGAAGAAGGGTTTTCCGGCGGGACGGTTTTTCCAGTGGGCCTGATTCGAGACCTCGTCCCAGATCTCCTTGGGAGCGGGTTTGGAGAACTGGTAGTCGGTCTTGACGTTGTTGGTGCAGTAATAGCCGGCCTCGCGCAGATAGAGGGGAAAGGGCTTCAGCCAACCGGGCAGGACCGCGTCGCAGCGCATGTGATGGGTGCCGATGGAATTCTGATACATCCCCGTAATGATGCCCGAGCGGCAGGGAGCGCAAACGCCGGCGGTGGTGAAGGCCTTCGTGTAGCGCACGCCCTGCGCGGCGAGGGCGTCGAGATTCGGGGTGATGGCGTGGGGATCGCCGTAGCAGCCGAGATGCGCGCTGATGTCCTCGGCGGAGAGCCAGAGGATATTGGGCTTATCCTGACCGCGGCTGGAGAGCACCGAGGCAGGAAGGAGGCAGAGCAGAAGAATGGCGCGAAGGGCCCGGGACATGGCGCGAGATTCGCATTTTGATTTCCCAATGGCAAGCGGGACCGAAGCCGCTGCGCACGAATCCTCACCGCACCGGCTCGAACGACTCCGCGAAGACCGGAACAAGGTCGGGCCGGAAGAGGTCGTCGAGCCGGGTGGACCGGTTCGCCGCCGCGTTCTCCTCGAAGGGCATGACCTTCAGGCGGTAACGACGCCCCGGCTCGAGCGCGGCGGCGGGTTCGAGTTGGCGCTTCCGGAAACCCCAGAAGAATACGAAATGCTCGCTGCCGTCGTCGGCTTTGAAAACCGTGGAGAAGACAGCCTCGGCGTAGGGCGTCTGGGTGGGGTCCTCGAGGTTGGAGCGCTCGACAAGTGTGCCGACGAGTTCACGCGCGGCGCTTGCCGTAGGCACGGCCGGTGTCGCTTTGGCCTTCGGCAGGGTGACGGGCCTCCACTCGATCCCGGCACGGCGGGCCGGAATCTCGGGAAGCAGGAAGTCGCGCGAGGAGAGCACCCAGACGACCGTTTTGACCTGGGCGAGACGCTCGGCGGGCAATCTCGCAAACGCCTCCCGGACCGCGGTCGCCCCACCGCCATTGATCGCGATGGTCTGGACGGGACGGCCGAGGGCGGCAGCGAAATGGGAGGCGAAGCCGGCACCGATCGTGGTCTCGCCGCCCTCTCCGAAACCAAGCGCGGGATCTTCGAAGACATTCACGAAGCTGTCGCCTAACAACACCACCTCTGCCCCCGCTCCCGAAGGCGGATTCGATTCTCTTTTCAACTCGACCTCCTCCGGCGCGTAGATGGACTGCTTCCCGCCTTCGAAATCGAGCATGCCGACGAGATCTCCGAGACCTTTGCGCTGGATCGTCTCAAACCGCGACACCACCGGAGCCACCCCCGTTGAAACTTTGGCCGCCACTTCACGGGCGACCGCCTCCATCGTCCCGGGGGTCCAGTGGGTGTCCTGCTTCAGGAATCGCTCGTGATCGGGTCCGCGGGCCGCGATCACCGGAAACAAATCGACGAAGCCGACCCCGGCGGCGGCGAGATTATTCGCGGCCAGATTCCACGCGGGCGGGATCGAAGTGCCCGTATCCAGCCCGAGCCCTTCGCGGCAGACCATCGGTTTCGTCGGCACCGGCACGAAGACGAGCGTGATATCACCCTCCGCCAATTGCGCGGCAAAATCCTGGATCACCGGCAGGGGCGGCTGCCAGGCCTTTGCCGCCTTCTCGCGGGCGACGGAGGGAGGCTCGAGATGATCGGGGCCCTTCCCCGTGATTGCCTCGAGATCGGGACGGTAGTAGAGCCAGCCGTTTTCACCGGCGAAGACTTTCGCATTGCCGGTCCCGAGACTAGCGGTCACCCGGGCCTGATCGCTTCGACGCCATTGCTCGAGGAGAGGCAGGGTCTTCGCCGAATTCTCCCAAGCGGTGAGGCTATCCTTGAGAGAGCTTGCCGGCACGGCGTTCGTCTTGGGCCGCAGCGAAGGGACGAGCAGCGAAGCCGCTGGCACGACGAGAAAGAGAAGGAAGACCACGAGGGCGATCCATTGTCCGGTCCTGCCGACGCGCACCTCGTCCTCGAGCCAGTCGTGTTCGTAGGGATTCTTCATCTCAGAACTGGAAGTAGAGGAAGGGATTGAAACCCTGCAGCGCCATCACCCGGACACTGACGACAAGAAGCACGAAGCCGAGCGCCACCTTCACTCCAGTGACGGTGCGGAGCCAGCGTCCCGAATTCGGGAGGAACCACGCAACGGCGGCACAGCCCCCCAGTTGCACGAGATTCACCGGGGTGAAGACCACCGCGGTTAGCACGGCGGACGAAGCCGTCTCCCCTCCCCGTCCTGCGAGCGCCGCGAAATAATCGACGGCCGTAGCGAGATCCGGCGACCGGAAGAAAACCCATCCTGACAAAACCACCAGGGTCGTCGCGATCCAGCCGATCGATCGCGGCAGGGAGATCTTGAGGACGTTTTTCCCGAAGCGTTCGAGGGCCAGGACGAGACCATGGAGCCCGCCCCAGATCACGAAGGTCCACTGGGCCCCGTGCCAGAGACCGCCGATGAGCATGACGAGAAGAAGATTCAGGTAGGTGCGGGCCGAGCCCATACGGTTGCCGCCGAGCGGGATGTAGAGATAGTCGCGCAGGAAGGTCGAGAGCGAGATGTGCCAGCGCCGCCAGAATTCGGTGAGGCTGGTCGATTGATAGGGCGAATTGAAGTTCTCCGGAAAGCGGAAGCCCATCATCCGTCCGAGCCCCACCGCCATGTCCGAGTAGGCCGAGAAATCGAAATAGATCTGCAGAGCGTAGGCGAGGATGCCGGCCCAGGCCACCGGAGCATCGGGCGATCCGGCCTCGAAGGCGAGATCCGCGAGCCGTCCCATCGGGTTGGCCAGAAGGATCTTTTTGGCGAAGCCGTAGTTGAAACGCGTCAGGCCCGCGACAAACCCCTCGAGCGAATGGGTGCGCTCGTGCAGTTGCTCCGCGACGGTGCCGTAGCGGACGATGGGTCCCGCGACGAGTTGCGGAAACATCGAAACGTAACAGGCGAAGTCGGTGAAATTCCGCGCCCGCATCGCGTGGCCGCGATAGAGATCGATGGCATAACTCATCGACTGGAAGGTGTAGAACGAGATCCCCACCGGCAGGACGAGGTGGCTGAGGAACTCGGGCAACGGCACCTCGCTGAAACCGAACACCGTCGCGACCTTGCCGAAGGTTTCGGAGAAAAAGAGCGCGTATTTGAAAAAGCCGAGGAGGGCGAGATTCGAGCAGACCGAGGCGACCAGCGCGGTCTTGCGTTGGCGCGGCGTCGCACCCTCGCGGGTGATCATGGCCCCGCAGAAATAATCGATCGCCGTCGAGAAGAGCATGAGGAGGGTGAACCAGGGGTTCCACCATCCGTAAAAGACGTAACTCACGAGCGTGAGGACGAGGGACCGCGCCCGGGCCGGCACCGCGTAATAGAGCAGCAGCGCGAGCGGCAGGAACCAGAAGAGGAAGATGTGCGAGCTGAAGACCAAGCGATCCGGGCCGGTGGGAACGGCGGATCATTATCCCGGAAAGTGAGGCGGGGACAAGAACGGAAAACGGCGACACCCGGTTTCCGTTGAGACCATCACGAAACCACGTTTCGACTCTTCCTCCAGAGCCCCACTTGGTCGCTCACACCCCCAAAGCCGCGATCTCCTTCACGAGCCTTGGCCCGCGATAGACGAGCCCGGTGTAGACCTGTACGAGGGCGGCCCCGGCGTCGAATTTCGCCCGGGCATCTTCGGCGCTCATCACGCCGCCCGATCCGATGATGGGAATGGTGGGATCGAGCTCGGAGCGGAGCCGCGCGAGCACGACGGTCGAGGCCTTCGTGAGCGGCGCGCCGCTGAGCCCGCCCGCTTCTTTTTCCAGCGCATGACCGGCGACCGCCTCGCGCGAGATCGTCGTGTTCGTGGTGATGACCCCGTCGATGCGGGTCTCGCTGAACACGCCGGCAAGCGCACCGATGGCCTCGTCGGAAAGATCGGGGGCGATTTTGATGACGATCGGCACGTGTTTGCCGCCGTGATCGGGCTTCACCTCCTCGCGCTTCGCCTGGAGTCGATGGATCAGCTCGCGGCAGGTGTCGGCGTTCTGCAGATCGCGCAGTCCTTTGGTGTTCGGTGAGGACAGGTTCGCGGTGATGTAGTCGGCCGCGCCATAGACGCCCTCGAGGCAGAGCAAATAGTCACTGATCGCCTCCTCCGCGGGCGTGACGGCGTTCTTCCCGATGTTGATCCCGAGGACGCCGCGGAAGTCCTTCCGCGAGTAGGAGAGATTCACGAGCATCCCCTCGACGCCGGGATTGTTGAAGCCCATGCGGTTGATGATGGCCTCGTGCTCCTTGAGACGGAAAAGGCGCGGCTTGTCGTTGCCGGGCTGGGGACGGGGTGTGACCGTGCCGATCTCGACGTGACCGAAGCCGATCTCGCCGAAGGCATGCACGGCCGATCCGGTCTTGTCGAGCCCGGCGGCGAGGCCGACGCGGTTGGGGAATTTCAATCCCATCACCTCGACTTCAGACCCGACAGGGTCGGAGGCCCGGCTCGACCCTGTTAGACATCCCAGCACGCCGGTCGCATCGGCCGCCCGCATCATCGCGAGGGTGACGTGGTGGGCTTTTTCGGCGTCCAGGGCGAAGAGGAGACGCCGCGCGAGCGGATAAAGATCGGGCATGGGGACGAATAGACCGGGTTGCGCGGACGGGCAAGTCCCTCGAAAACTCCCCGTTGCCCGGAAACGTAGTATGAAGGACACTATCCCGCCGTCAGCCATTCGCGGCGATTCGCGTCCCATTTGCGGTCATTCGCGTTGAAATCCGGTTTCAACACGAATCGGCTCGATGAAAACGCGTATTTTCCCGAATCCGGATTTCCGAAACTCCCCCATGAACCGCCTCGTCGCCGGCGCCGCCGCGCTGAATCAGACTCCGCTCGACTGGACCGGCAACCGCCGCCGGGCCACCGCCGCCGTGGCCGAGGCCCGCGAACTCGGGATCGGCTGGCTCTGCCTGCCCGAACTCGCCCTCACCGGTTACGGCTGCGAGGACATGTTCCTCGCTCCCGAAGTCGGCGAACGCGCCCTCGCCTCGCTCGCGGTGTTCGCGCCGGAATGCAGCGGCCTCGTCGTCGCGGTGGGTCTGCCGCTCTGGTATGAAGGCTCGGTCTACAATGTCGTCGCGCTCATCGTTGATGGCACGGTCGAGGGTTTTGTCGCCAAACAGAATCTCGCCGGCGACGGACTCCACTACGAGCCCCGCTGGTTCAAACCCTGGCCGGTCGGCCGCGTCGAGCGCATCGATTTCGCCGGTCGCGAGGTGCCGCTCGGCGATCTCGTCTTCGACCTCGGCGGGGTGAGGCTCGGCTTTGAAATCTGCGAGGATGCCTGGGTCGCCGACCGTCCCGGGACGAGGCTGTCCCGACGCGGGGTCGATCTCATTTTCAATCCCAGCGCGAGCCATTTCGCCTTCGGCAAACAACGGGTGCGCGAGCGTTTCGTACTCGAGGGTTCACGGGCCTTTGCCTGCGGCTACGTTTACGCGAATTTGTTAGGCAACGAAGCCGGCCGCATCATCTACGACGGCGGCACCGTGATCGCCTGTGGCGGCGAGTATGTCGCCGAGGGAAAACGCTTTTCCTTCGAGGATCACGTCGTCACCGCCGCGACGATCGATCTGAACCGCACCCGGCTCCACCGCGCACGTCAGGTGAGCCATCGTCCCCTCGTCGGCGAGCCGGAGGAACTGACGGTGCGCCACGGCTTTCTTCCCGAATGGCGCGGGCCCTACACCACGCCCCTGAGCGAAGCGAGCGAACATCCCGACCGCAAAGAAGAGGAGTTCGCCCGCGCCATGGCCCTCGGGCTTTTCGACTACCTGCGCAAGAGCTACTCGGGCGGTTTTGTCGTCTCCCTCAGCGGCGGCGCCGACTCGGCCGCGGTCTCGGTGCTGGTGAAGCTGATGGTCGATCTCGGTCTCGCCGAGCTGGGTGATTCGGGGTTCAAGAAAAAGCTCCCGCACCTCCGTTTCGACGAGCGTCCGATCATGACCCAGCTTCTTTCCTGCGTCTACCAAGCGACGCGGAACAGCTCCGAGACGACCCGTCACGCCGCCGAGACCGTCGCCCGCGCCGTCGGCGCCGACTACCAGGAGTGGGATGTCGACGCCCTCGTCGAAGGCTACCGTACCATGGTCGAGCGCGGCATCGGCCGCGAACTCGCGTGGGAGACAGACGACATTCCCCTGCAAAACATCCAGGCCCGAGTCCGCGCCCCGGGCGTGTGGATGCTGACGAATATCCGCAACGCCCTCCTCCTCGCGACGAGCAACCGCTCCGAGGCCGCGGTGGGCTACGCGACGATGGACGGCGACACCTCGGGAGGGCTCAGTCCCATCGCGGGGATCGACAAGGCCTTCCTCCGCCAGTGGCTGCGCTGGATGGAAAGCGAGGGACTCCCGCCGGGGGTTCCTCCGATGCCCGAATTGAGCGTCATCAACGTGCAGGCCCCGACCGCCGAGCTCCGCCCGAGCGAGGAGGGACAGACGGATGAGTCCGACCTGATGCCATACCCCATCCTCGACGCGATCGAGAAACACGCCATCCGCGACAAAAAGCTGCCCCTCGAGGTCTGGCAGATCATGGTCGAGACCCATCCCGATTATGATCGCGAGATGCTGCGTGCCTGGGTCATCAAGTTTTTCCGGCTCTGGAGCCGCAACCAGTGGAAACGCGAGCGCTATGCCCCCTGCTTCCACGTCGACGACAAGAATCTCGATCCGAAGACCTGGTGCCGCTTCCCCATTCTCAGCAGCGGCTTCCGCGACGAGATCGCCGAGCTGGAGCGGGCGTGATGAGGGTAATGTGAAATTCGCGGAGAGGGCCTTTTTTCATTTACGTCGGGGCCGGGGTCCGCTTAGCTGTCCCTCCCCGCCGCCGGAATGAACGTTCACCATCTCGAGCTTTTCTATTACGTGGCCAAACACGAGGGGATCACCGAGGCCGTCCGCAAGATGCCCTACGGGATCCAGCAACCAGCCGTGAGCGGTCAGATCTCGTCTTTGGAAAAAGATCTCGGGGTGAAACTCTTCCAGCGCCGCCCCTTCGCCCTGACGCCCGCCGGCGAGGAGCTCTACGATTTCATCCAGCCCTTCTTCTCGCGCATCGAGCAGATCACGGCCCGCCTCCGCGGTGAGGAAAACGCCCATCTCCGTCTCGCCGCCTCGGCCGCGGCCCTCGGCAATCACCTTCCCGAGGTGCTGCAGATGCTCCAGCGCGAGGTCCCGACCCTGCGGCTCACCCTGCGCGAACTGAGCAATCCCGAACTGGAGATGGCCCTGCGCAAACACGAGGCCGATGTCGCCCTCGCCGTGCTCCATCGCAAGACGGGTCCGGGCATCCAGACGATCAAGCTCCTCGACCTGCCCCTCGCCCTCGCCGCTCCCGCCGCCTGCACGCTCGACAGCTTCGAGGCCATCCTCACGAACGCGACGGGCGGCACCCAGCTCCATCCCCTCATCACCCTGCCAAAGAGCGAACCGGTCGCGCAGTTGTTCCAACGCGGACTCCTCGCGACGAAGCTCAAATGGGAACCCTCGATGGAGGTCTCCGAGCTCGGCTTGATCCTCCAATACGTCGCGAAGGGGTTCGGCTTCGGCGTCGCCGTCGACATTCCCGGAGTGGCCTGGCCCGAGGGCGTGAAAAAGATCCGCCTGCCCGCGGAGTTTCCGCCGCTCACCCTCGGCGCCTTGCACACCGGCGAGCTCAAGCCAGTCGCGGAGCGTTTTCTGCAGCTCGTGCGCGATCAGGCGGGGCTGCTCAAGAAAGCCCTGCGCAAGGGGAATTGAGCAGGGCGCGAACGCTCGCCAACCCCCGACTCAGCCCAGTAGCGGCGCCTCCGAGGGACGAAAGACGATCAATCCCATGTTGGAGCTTTTCTCGGAGAGGTATCCCGAGATCCGGGTATCAACGACACAGCATCGCCCCTTGCTCTTCGAGGAGGTGGCGTGCATGAAGCGGCAGTTCTTGCCATCGCGAAGCGCGAGACCGACGTGCGAAGTGTAGCCACCCGGATCGCGCGAGGCGACCGCGAGCACGTCTCCATCCTGGAGCTTGGACTCGATTCCGGCGACGCGGGACATCGGGATGTAGGTCACCGGCAAAGCAGAGACATTGGCCTCGACTTTCGCCATCTCGGAAACAAGGGAAGGATTCGCCCGCAGATAACGGTAGCTTTTCCAGGCGGACTGCATTTCCCGCACATTGCGCCGGACCGGTACGCCTCCGAGCGAAGCCGTCACATTAGTCCCGAGCCCGCGGGCCTGGTTGTTGGCAAAGACTTCCTCAAGGTGGTGCATACGGCTGAGATACGACCCGTTGCAGACCCCGTTGCGATAACGCTCGAGCTCGATGTAATGCAGCATCGCCTCGCGTGACCAGAGGTGCGGAGGATTCTTGATCATCCGCGAAAAGGCGAGCGAGGACTCGTAGAAGGTCCAGCAATCGAGCTGGTCGAAATTCACCGAGGGCGACTCGATCTTGTCGTCGATCTCGAGGGTGTAGTTGCCGTAGGACGTGCCGCAGAGGGCCTTTCCGACGGTGACGGTGCGCTGGGGGATGGGCAGGTTCGTCCAGTTCTCCTGACGAGCCCGCTCACAGAGTTTGGAAAATTTCGCCTCACCTTTGAAGACCACCGGCCACGGCAAGCGCGGTTGGCGCAGAGTCACGCTCGAGGAGCCTTGCTCGGGCACGGTTTTGCACTGGGTGAAGAGCAAGGCCGATCCCGCGCCACCGAGGGCTTGGAGGAAATGGCGGCGGGAGGAGGCGGGGAACTCGGGACGGGACATGAGAGGGGAGGAGATGCGGGAAGCATCAAAGATACCCGGAAGCACGCCGGACTTCAACCGATCGTGCACATTCCTCAATCTCCCGCACGAAAGAGGGACGTTTGGCTCTGGTCCAACGCTGGACCCTACCTTTACCCAAACATCTCCGCGATCGGCGTGCCCTGATCCGTCAGCGGGACGGGACGGGATCCATCGTAGAGATCCTTGCGCGGATCGATACCCAGGGCGGCGTGGATCGTGGCGTGGAAGTCGGGCACGGAGACGGGCTTCTCGATGATGTTCTTCGAAAGTTCATCGGTCACGCCGTAGGCCCCGCAGTGTTTCAAGCCGCCGCCCGCGAGGACGAGGCTGAAAGCAGTGCCTTGGTGGCCGCGCCCCCCGCGGCCGTCGTAGGCGGCGGGACGTCCGAACTCGGTGCCGACGGCGATGAGGGTCTTGTCGAGCATCTTCTTTTCCTCGAGGTCGGCAATCAGCGCGGAGAGGGCGATGTCGAGCTCTTGGATGAGGGTATGCTGGTTCTGCTGTCCCTCGTTGTGGGTGTCCCACCCGGTGCCGTTGATGAAATTGAGGTTGTGCGAGACTTCGATGAAACGCACCCCGGCTTGGACAAGGCGCCGGGAAAGGAGACAACGTTGCCCGAATTCACCCCCGTAGAGATTGCGCAGATCGGCGGGCTCCTTCTTGAGATCGAAATGGCGCATGAAGTCGGGTCCGGCGAGGCGAAGCGCCTCGGTCTGAGCCTCGAGATACTGGGCCGGGAGCGACTCCGATTCGATCCGTCCGGCGAGCGGCTGCAGGAGTGCCTGACGGCGCGCGGCGCGATCGGCATCGACGTCGGCGGGACGCGAGAAACCCGCGGGACCACTCTCCGTATCGGTCAGATAGACGTAGCCCGCCTTCGCCCCGAGGAAGCCGGGACCACGGCTCACGTTCGGATATCCGATCAGCATGTAGGCCGGCACATCGGGACTCACCGCGCCGCGTTCGTGGGCGACGATCGAGCCGATCGAGGGATAGGTCGTGCTGCCGCTGATGAGACGGCCGGTATGGACGTAGTTCGTCGCGAAGGCGTGCTCGTCGATGAGGTGGTGGTTCACCGTGCGGACCGCGGTGAGCCGCTCGGCGAGTTTGGCGGTGCGGCCGAGGTGCTGGCAGAAGTTCACGCCCGGCACCGCCGTCTCGATAGCGTCATACTCCGATCCCGCGACTTTCGGATTGGCCTTGGAGTTGCCCCTCGCCTTCGGATCGAAGGTATCGATCTGGGCCATGCCACCGCCGAGCCAGATGAAGATGCAATGCTCGGCCTTGCCCTTGGGCAGGTTGATCGCGGCGGTCGGCGAAGCCAGCAGATCGGCGGCACCGAGCGAAGCGCCACCGGCGAGGAGGGAGGAACGTTGGAGGAATTGGCGTCGGTTCATGGGAGGAAGCGGCCGAAGGCCGCGGTAAAGGGTGGGGCGGCTGAAGCCGCCGTAAAAGGTGGGAAGGTAAAAGGTAAAAGGTCGCTTGGCGGGGTGATTGCTTGGGACGGAGGGAGGCGTTCGAGGATTACGGGGTATAGATCCACTCCGGCGCGTTGAGCATGGCCCAGAGGACGTCTTCCATTCTTCTGCGCCAATCTTCGTTCAGGGCGGTTGTGGGTGGATCGCCGCGGCGGGCTAGCTCTTCTTTCTGGGTGGCGAGGGTGTTGGCCGCTCCGTCGAGGTGGTTCGACCAGCTCACAAATCGCACCGGCTCGCGCTTCGCCGCTTGGATGACGGGACGCTCGGGCTCGGGGACGACGCGGTTCTCAAATCCTTCCGTGAGCAGGCCGACATAACGCTCTTTCTCGAGCGCGGTGGGTTGGCGAGTAAGGAGACGCAGGAAGAGACGATCGACGAGGTCCTCGGCCGACTTGGCCTCGAGTGCGAGCGAGGTGACACCGTGACGATCGCTGAGGCGCGAAAGCCAGAGCCCCATCGTGCCGTTCGCGAGAACCGCGGGCTGGAGCACGTTCGGCTCGATCTCACGCGAGTTGATCGGATCCTGCCTCGCTCCGCGCCAGCCAAAGGTTTCCATCAGGCTCGCCACCGCCTGGATCCTTGGCAGAGAGAGGCTGGGACGGTCGCGCTCGTTCGAGGTCGAGGCGAGCATCCAGGCCCGGCGCGGTTTGCCGAGGGTGATGGAGCTCTCGAGGGCACGCACGCTGTCGAGGTCGAGGCTCACTTCCTCGAGTTCGAAAGGCGTGCCGGTCGCGGCAAAGAGCGAATCGACGATCTGCTCGGCGGTGAGACGGCGGGGACTCGACGCGATGAATAGCGGGCTCGGCGCCCTCAGCAGTGGATCGACGGCGCGCTGGTAAGCCTGCGAGTTGAGAATGAGCCGGGCGATCGCCTTCAGGTCATATCCGCTCCGCACCAGCTCGTGACCCAGCCAGGCGAGCAACTCGGGATGCGAGGGCTCCGTCTTCTCCCAATCGGCGATGGTCGGAACGAGGCCGCGTCCCATGAGCCGCTCCCACACGCGGTTGACCATCACCTGGGCGAAACGCTGGTTCTCCGGCGCGGTGACGAGGGCGGCGAGGCGGTCGCGCGGGTCGTCAGGATCCTCGGCGAGAAGGGCGGCGGTTTCTTCCTTCGCGAATTCGGGGAAGGGCCAGGCCGGCTTCACTTCGGAGCCGGGCTTCAAGGTCACTTCGATGAGCGGGGCCCGGCCGGTCTGGTGGAGGCGGTCCATCGGCACGCTGCTCGACTCGGGCAGCTTGATCGCTTCCTCCTTCATCATCGCGGCGAGTTGGAAAAGATCCTCCTGCTTCGCGGTATGGGCGGGCGCATCGTGGCAGCGGGCGCATTTCATCTCGACCCCGAGGAAGGCCGCGCTCACGATCATCCCCTTCGCTGCCATCGGCACATCGTTCTGCGAAGCGGTCGCGAATCCGGCGGGACCACCGAAACGCTCACTTCCCTCCATGCGGAGCAGCTCGGTCACGAAGAGGTCGGCCGGTTTGTTGTCGAGGAGCGACTCGTGCAGCCACCAGCGGAAAGGTCCCGTGTTGTTGAGAGTCGGATTGATGATGTTCGGATTCTCCGCGAGGGCATCCTGCCAGTAGCCCATCCAGTGATCGGCCCAGCGCGCGTCGGCGAGGAGGCGGTCGATCACGAGGGTGCGGCGTTTCTCCTGGGGATCGGCGAAATAACGCTCGATCTCCGCCTCGGTCGGCGGCACACCCACCGTGTCGAGGTAGGAACGGCGAAGGAAAGAGAGATCCTCGGCCGGTGGTGTCAGTTCGAAACGGTCGACGTCGAATTGCGGCCAGGGCGCGCCTTCCTCGATCCACTTCGTCAGCACCGCGATCTCTTTCTCCGAGAATCCGTCTCCCTTCGGCGGCATGATGTCGTCGCCCGCATCCGGTCCGATGCGATAGATCAGCGAGCTGCCCTCGACGTCACCCGGCGTCACCGCCGCGCCATCCGACTTGCCGCCTTTGAGGGCCGCTTCGTGCAGGTCGAGACGGAGACCGCCCTTCGCCTTGCCGCCCTGGTGACAGCTGTAACACTTCGCTTCGAGGAGCGGCTTCACCTCCTTGAAATAATCGACCTTCGCGGCATGGGCGGCGTCGAGCTCGCCCTTCACCTTCACGATGCGGTCGGCGATGAAATGATCGATCGGATTGTGCGCCGCAAATCCCTCGGGCAGGGCGGGCACCTCCACCGGAGCGACCTTCGCGAGCCAGCTCTTCGCCGCTTCGCGACGCGTCGCCCAATAAGGCGCGTGCTCGGCGCGCTTCGCGGCGCGGGCGTCCGCGTCGACCTTCGCATACCAGGCACGGCGCTCGGCCTCATAGGCGGCCCAGCCCGAGTCGTTGTAGGCGACCTGCCGCTCGCCGGGAGAGAGGAGCGACCAGCTCTCGCTGCCCTCGAGTGAAATCGCCGCGATCGTTTCACCGAATTCGGGACGACGTTTGCTCTTGCCCGCGACGCCTCCAATCATCGTCTCAAGGATCACGAAATGTTCTCCGCCCTTCGACTCAAATTCGATCCAAGCTTCGCGGTTGCCGGGTGGGACAAAACGAAAATCGGGACCCAGATCGAGGTACTCATCCTGCGAGGCCAGCACCCCATGTCCACCCGTGTCGCCACTAGGAAAGGGATTCTCCAACACCACTTTTCCATCGATGTGCAGCTTCGAGGCCCCGCGGCTGCGGAGGAGGAGTCGGTGTTTGCCGGCCGGCAGCTTCACCACCGCCGAAGCGCGGAAATGCGAAGGCATCGCCCGGTCCGCCCGCACGCCCGTCGAGATGTATTTCTGCGGCCAGTCGAAGAAGCCGAAGAGATCTTCCTGATAAGTCTCCGTCACGTCCGCCTCATCCGGCCAGGCATTCGCCTCGGGCACACCCTTTTCGCTGACCTGCACCAGCACCTTTCCGGCCGGCACCATCTCGCGTGTCACCGGCGGCGGCGGCGCTTGGTAGGAATAGCGCGACTCCAGCACCTTCGCCTCGGGCGCGCCGCGGTGGATCGTGAGATCGTCCAGCCATCCGCGGAACGACTCACCCGTGCTGCGCTTGTAGCCCGTGCCGATGACGAGATCGTCCGCATCCGTCACCGGACCAAGATCCGTCGCCCCACCCATATCCCAGACGCCGTCCGTTGCCTTGCCGTCGATGAGGACGCGGAGGCTGTCTTTTTTGCCGAAGGTGTAAACGACCGCGACATGGTGCCATCCGGTCGCCGGGATCTGCGCCGTGCTCCACCATCGGTGCCATTCCCGTTTGCCGCCGTTTGCCGGATCCACGCTCGTGAAAAGAAAGCCCACCTCCGCGCCGCCACCCGCGCCCTTGAGCCGGACCGCGTAGTTCTGGTTGTTCTCCTCGAGATCCGCCCCGAGCTTGCCGTGGCGACCTTTTCCCAACACATACGCCATCTCGCCCTTCGCGAGTTCCTTCACCTTCACCCAGGCCTCGAGCGCGATCGTTTCGCCGAGACCAAATTTCAGATTCGCCGCGCCGCCGCGTTCCTGATCCTTCACCACGAGGAACGACTCCTTGTCTTCGAAAGCACCCGCGCGGTTTTTCGTATCGAAGTTGGGATAACGCGGTGCCCGAGGTCCGTCGAAGGACTTCTCACCCGCCGCCTGCGCCTTGCCGACCTTGCCCTGCCATTCCCCGGCTTCCTTCGCTCCGTCGAATTTCCATTGCAGGACGACCTCCGCTTCCGCGCGCCACGCGCCGCCAAGGCCAAAGAGCAAGACCACAAGGGCCAGCGACCGGTTCAAAATGGGGGTCTCGGTTTTCACGGTGTCATTCTACGCCCGAATCCTACCGGAAATCACCTTCCCTCACCTACCACTTTCGGGGGGGCTTGATTGCGTAAGGGGGGGGATCAGTGCCCGCCCCCGTGCCAGGCCCGATAGTCCGAGATCGTATCCGCAAGGCTGCGTGCCGCATAGGCAATGACGCCGACATCATCCACGAGCCCGACAAAGGGAATCGCGTCCGGCGTCAGGTCGAGAGCCTGATCCGCGACGATTGGGACGCGTATCGACGAAGCGATGGACGGTGACCGCCCACCGCTTGAATGCGATCTTTTCAATTCACTCCCATGAATACGATCGTTTAAAATCGGCCGGTTTCAGCGCCCCCTTACCCCATGCCCTTCACCGAATCCGAAATTGCCGAACACACCGCTTTGATCGAGGAGCGTTTCTGGTCGCGTCGGCGGCCGCCCCTGCATTTGCGCGAAAAGATCCGCGAAGGCCAGCGCCTTGATGGGCTCAATATCGAACTCTTCTTCGCCCGCCCCTCCTTCTTTCGTCCCGGAGAAATCATCGAGGAAGACATTGCCAGGATCCAGTGGGTGCGCGCGCGGAAGATCTGGAAGCTCTACTGGAAGCGGGCCGACCTGAAGTGGCACCGCTACGATCCCCATCCCGAAGCCGCCACCCTCGCCGAAGCACTCCGCGTCATCGATGAGGATGCGTGTTGTTGCTTCTTCGGGTGAGCCGGCAGGCGGAATGCGAGCGCGCACGGGTCTTCGTCGGAACGTTTGCAAGTCCCGCTACGGTTTGGAATTCAACGCGAATGGGACGCGAATGAAACACGAAAGGGCGCGAATCCTTGCGGTGATCCGGTTGTTGTCTGATCCCACCGTCACCGCCACCCCTTCTCCCTCAGCCATGCCAAGGTCTCGTCGGGAATGGCGGTATGGAACATCCTCACCCCGGCCTCGATCAGCGCCTCGCGCTGGGCGGGATCGCTGTAGCTGTGGGTCTCGACGAGGAGGCCTAGTTTCACGGCGGTTTTGATCGCCTCGATTTTTGAGGGCGAAAGGATCTCGTCCTTCTCGACGTTGATCTGGATCGTCTTCGGTGAAAACCGGGCGGCGATGTCGCGGACCTGCTCCGCGGTGTCCACCTTCACCATCAACTCGATTTTCGGCGTGCCGGAGGCGAAGGCTTTTTCGATCGCAGTCGCTTCCTTGCGGCTGCAGCGGAGGTAGACCTGATCAACCATCCCGAGACGGTGGAGGAGACGCGCGAGTTCGTCGATGTGGGCGTCGAGACCGGGCTTCAGGTCGGCCTTGAATCGGATCCTGCCCTTCCCGGCGAGGAGAAGCTCATCGAGGGTCGCGACTTTTTCCTCGGAGAGCGAACCGTCGCGATAGCGTTTGGTCAGGGCCTTCAGATCCAGGAGGGTCAGGTCGGCCGCTTGACCCTGTCCGGTCGTCTCGCGGTCGAGGGTTTCGTCGTGGACGATGACGAAGGCCCCGTCCTTGGTCCGCTGGATGTCGGT
>Ga0209573_1000443_pt1 | contig 89774 bp, 62 predicted proteins | sample TNRBio252014_DNA_FD_185870 | JGI IMG/M metagenome (GOLD analysis project Ga0209573, IMG submission 185870) | Wastewater treatment Type I Accumulibacter community from EBPR Bioreactor in Madison, WI, USA - TNR Reactor_6/25/2014_ DNA (SPAdes)... | ecosystem: Engineered > Bioreactor > EBPR >... | reverse complement strand
TCCATTTTTAGAGAAGGGCTGGCTCGTTTGATTCACAAATGTTTTCGATTTTGCCGGTTTCTGGAATTCGTCCTGGGAATTTTAAACCCCAAAAATCATGCGATTTGTAAAAATGTCCAGTAGTGTGGTATGAATGGAATGGACAAAAAGTAACAGTATGGAAATATCTTATAGACCCGAAAGAGAGTTTAGACATTTCCTACAAGGTTTATTTGCTGAATAAAGTTGGCGACAAAGTTGAAAGAACCTTGATGGTTGAGCAAACAATTCAACTTCCAGACGGACCCAAACATTTACTTTGCGAAAAAGATAAAAAAACGGGTGACCATCTAACATATCCATACGGTTGGAAAACAGATACAATTCCACTTGACGACTTAAAAAAAGCTGTTGGACTTGTGCTTGACGGAAAATTGAAATATAGTGCAAAATCAAACTTTGGAAAATAATGACAAAAAGCACTGGCTATAACAGGCGTTTGGCTCAATGGCGGGTGACGTGGTTAATTGAACATTCTACCTCGCATCAACTTTTGTGGTGTATTGACAGTTTTGTGCTCCGAAATCCGCCACTGCGCCAAGCGCCAAAACGTTATAAGCCATTTTAAAACAACAAAAACAAGCGATTTGACCTAAATATTTTGTAAATTTGGAAAGAATTTAAGACTGAAAAATATGTTCAACACTATTGAAATAGACAGAAGTAATTTGACGATTATGGGTGTTAAGTTTTCGGACCTAAAAACCCTAGAAAGCACTGCAAATGCATTGGGGAGTAATATGTTTGAAGGATTTAACCCGACTCCAAAAGGTATTGAAATTATCCGGGACTATGTGACAGGAAAAATATCACTAACAGAACTTGTGGCATTTGCCAAACAAAAAGCTTATGTCTGATTCCTACAAATATATAGACCCTGACTTCATATACACAGACCCGAAGACAGGACTTTTAAGGAACTTACAAGACATTACCGACCCCGATGTATTGCTCTTTGTTGAGAGCGGAGCAGTAACAAAACGACTTCAAGAACTTTACGAAAACCCCATAAAAATCAAGGGTATTGACGACCTTTTTGAAATTCATAGACATTTATTTAAGGACATTTACGTTTGGGCAGGAAAAAAGCGGAAAGTTGAAATTAGCAAAGACGGCAAACAGTTTTTCCCTACTTCACACTTTGACAATGCTTTCAGATACATCGACCAATTAATTGCTGAGTTCAAGAAAATTCCGAAAGACAATAAAAAACTGCTTGCCGAGAAATTGGCGGAAATTTTAGATAACGTTAACTATTTACACCCATTTAGAGAAGGAAACGGACGAACACAAAGAGAGTTTTTAAGACTGTTGGCTTTAGAAAAAGGCTTGAAACTAAATCTTAACCCACCAGACAGCAGAAGTGTTTACGAACGATACATGAAAGGGACTATTGAAAGTGACGTAAAGACATTGACAGAGTTGATTTTTGAACTAAGTGACACGAATGACAAATAGAAAAACGGCTTATAACATGGGTTTTGCGTCAGGCGGGCTGACGTGCAAAATTCAACAACAGTTTTTCAATTGAACATTAGTAATAAATTCAGCTTTTGCGCTCCGAAATCCCCCACTGCGCCAAGCCCGAAACCATTACCCCCAATATTTCTGCAACTCTTCGCATTCATAAGATTAATAGATAAAGTAATCTGCGGAGAATATTTCTACTATTCTCCGCATTTTTGCGGCAAATAATCTCTATATTTGCCGCAAGCATACATGCAGACAGTGGCAAAATACATTTACGAATACGAAAACTGGACGAATTTTACCTGGCAGGATACTGCCATTAATGCCATATTTGGAGAAGTCCGAAACCTACAGGGAAAAATAATCGGACAAATGAACACGCTTGGCTTTGCCACGAAAGCAGAAACCTCGCTTACGACACTTACACTTGATGTGATTAAATCATCGGAAATAGAAGGAGAAAAACTTGACTATCAACAGGTTCGTTCTTCGATTGCAAGGCGACTGGGTATTAACGTGGCTGGATTAGTTCCTTCCGATAGAAATGTAGAAGGGATTGTTGATTTGATGCTTGACGCAACTCAAAATTATCAAAAACCACTTACTGAGGAACGTTTATTCGGATGGCATTCCGCACTGTTCCCAGCCGGATTTAGCGGAATGCACAGAATAGAGCTTGGTCGTTACCGCTCCGGTGAAATGCAAATTGTTTCTGGCGCAATGGGGAAAGAAAGGGTTCATTACGAAGCAGTTGCTGCTCGCAAGGTTAAGGAAGAGATGGATAAATTCCTTAATTGGTTCAATGATGATCTAAAAATTGACCCTGTGCTTAAAGCTGCTATCGCTCACTTTTGGTTTATTATTATTCACCCTTTTGATGACGGCAACGGAAGAATGGCAAGGGCAATTTCTGATTTAATGCTTACCCGTGCCGACGGTAGCCCAGCGCGTTTTTATAGTATGTCGAGCCAAATACTGGTGGAGCGTAAACAATATTATGAGATACTACAGAAAGTTCAGCATAGCAGTGGTAATATTACTGATTGGTTAGACTGGTTTCTGCATTGCCTCAAAAATGCCTTATTAGCAACTGAGGACACCTTACAAAATCTATTGCGCAAAACTGAGTTTTGGAAAATTCACGAAAACACCGAATTAAACGAACGACAACGATTGGTGCTTAACAAATTATTTGATGGATTTGATGGCAAATTAAAATCATCGAAATGGGCAAAAATCGCCAAATGTTCGCCCGACACGGCTTTGAGAGACATAAAAGATTTGATAGAAAAGGGGATTTTACGTCAAGAACAACAAGGGGGGCGAAGCACAAATTATGAACTGGCAGATTTCTAAAAGTAATAAAACCTAATGCATTGGGGGATCATGTTTTTTTTCGCAAACCACTTCATGATCAGTATAACTGCAAGAAATGAAAGACAAACTACAAATAATTCCAACCGTCCTGCTTCCTGACTATCTGGAACGGGTCCCCAACGGTCTGCAGGCAGCTTTTGAGCTTTTGCAGGATGCGGAGATTTCAACAGATACCTTTAGCTTTTACACTTCGGTGTCATCTGTTTTCAGTAGCAAAATTGAGGGAGAAGACATTGAACTGGACAGCTATATCAAGCACAAAAAATTCGGTATTGAATTTTTGCCCGATTACACCCAAAAAATTGACGACCTGTACGATGCCTATGCTTTTGCCCAAACAAACGAACTGAACGAGAATAACATAGCAGAAGCGCACAAATTGTTGAGCAAACATATAGTGGCAAAAAACTGGCAGGGTAAATTCCGCAACCACAACATGTTTGTAACAACTCCTGACGGGCGTATCGAATATGTAGCTGCATCGCCTTTTGAGGTAGAAACCGAAATGAAAAAATTCTATGATGATTTAGCTATCCTCCTCAAAACGGATATGAGCATTCAAGAAGTATTTTTTTTCGCTTCCATGATTCACCTGGTGTTTGTAAAAATTCACCCCTGGAATGACGGAAACGGAAGAAGTGCAAGGCTTCTTGAGAAGTGGTTTCTGGCTCAAAAACTTGGCCCCAAAGCATGGTTTGTGCAAAGTGAAAAGTTGTATTATCAACAGCATCAAACGTATTACAACAACATTCGATTATTAGGCCTGGAATATCCCGAATTAGATTATAAACAGGCCTTGCCTTTTTTGCTGATGCTACCAAACACTATATTCAATGGCTAAAATATTATTCCGCCTGCCATCAAGTAATATACTCGCTCCAGTCGCTCTGCTCCTGCTCACCTGCTCCTGCAGCAACTACTACCGCCACCTGGAGCCCGCCGCTGTCGAAAAAACAGCACAAGCCGGAATATTTACAGCACAAACCGAGGGCCTGGCCTACGACACTAATGTGCGCTTTCGCAAAACGGAGGTCAGCGGCATCCTGTTTATTCAGCCGCAGGACAGCAGCCGCTACCGAATGGCGATGACGACAAAAATGGGGCAGAAAATCTTTGACTTTACGCTCACCCCGCAAAATTTTACGGTCAATTATTGCTTTCCGCAGCTCAACCGCAAGATTGTGCTTCAGTTGCTGGAAGCCGACCTGCGCCTGTTGACGGAACATTTCGACAGCCTGTCAGCCGCTTCGGCATTCACAGATACCAGAAGCCGGCAAACTGTTTTTCGGATAAAAAAGGGAAAGTCGTACCTTTACTTCCGATATGACAACACCGGCGAACAGCCGGCAGGTTTAGAAAGCGGCAGCAAACGCCGCCCGAAGATATTGGCAGACCTGAAAGATTATGAAGGGGCCTTGCCGCACCGCATCAAGCTCGAACACCGGATGATTTTTCCGCTCAGGCTCGACTTGTCCTGGGTTTCACTCAACGATGAATAAGAAGCGATTATGCTGGTTGACGATTTTTTTACAATAAAAACAATACAAAACGAGGCCGGAAAAAGCCATGCCCGGCTGCGGCTCAACGCCGACCATGCGATCTTCCAGGGCCACTTTCCGGGCAACCCGGTGGTGCCCGGCGTTTGTATGGTGCAAATGCTGAAAGAACTGGTAGAAACCAGCCTCGGCCGAAGCCTGCAACTCGAAAAAGCGCCGATGATCAAATTTTTGGCTATCCTGCAACCTGCCCAGCACCCCGAAATCGACGCCGTTTACGACATAGCGGAGCTGCCGGAAGGGAAAGTGCAGGTATCCGGACAAATAACCGACGCAGAGTTAACTTTTTTTAAATTCAAGGGCATTTTTCATGCACAATCCTGACTACCCATCGCTGTTTGACCGCTGGAAAACCTGCGTGGTTATCCCCACCTACAACAACGCCGGCACCCTGCCGCAGGTGATCGAATCGGTATGGGCTTATACCCGCCACATCATCGTGATAAATGACGGCTCTACCGACGACACCGCCGCCATTTTGTCGGACTGGGCAGACCGCATCACCGTACACCATCTCCCCAAAAACAGCGGCAAAGGCATCGCCCTGCGCAAAGGCTTCGAATTGGCCATAACCCTGGGTTACGAACGCGCCATTACCATAGATTCCGACGGGCAGCACAGGGCCTCCGACCTGCCCCGCTTCCTCGAATCCCTCGAAAAATACCCCGACGCGCTGATGGTCGGCGCCCGCAATATGGGCCAGGACAATGTACCGGGCGCCAGTAGTTTCGGACACAAATTCTCCAACTTCTGGTACCAGGTCATGACCGGCAGGCAGCTCCCCGATACGCAATCGGGCTACCGGCTTTATCCGCTCAAACCCCTGCAAGGCATGCATCTGTTTACCACCAAATACGAGCTGGAAATGGAAACGCTGGTGCGCCTGAGCTGGCTGGATATACCAGTCATTCCCATCCCCATCGACGTATACTACCCGCCGCAGGGCGAGCGCATCACCCATTTCCGCAAAATCCCCGATTTCTCGCGCATTTTTGCCCTCAATACCCTGCTGGTGATCATCGCCATATTTTACGAGCGCCCCCTGGCTTTCCTCCGGGAATTCAAAAAAAAAAGCGCCCGTGATTTTATAAAAACTTACGTATTCGACAGCAACGAAACCAACCGCGAGATCACTTACGCCGTCATGCTGGGCTTATTTATCGGCGTTTCTCCGTTTTGGGGATACCAGATCATGCTGGTCATCTTTTTCTGCGTATTGCTGAAGCTCAACAAGGTCATTGCTCTGGTGGCCGCGCATATCAGCATTCCGCCCATGATACCGTTTATTCTTTATGGCAGTTACAAAGTAGGCCAGCTTGTATTACACGGCAGCTTTGTGGCCGATAGCGTAGCCTTTAGCAAGTCTATGTCTTTCAGCGACATCAAACACCATTTTTTTCAATACGTGGTGGGCAGTTTTGCACTCGGCATGGCGCTGGCCGTACTGGCCGGGGTGGTCTTGTACCCCTTGCTATGGCTATTGCGGCCCCACAAGCAAATAGCAAACCCCGACAATAGCGAAGCGATATGATATGGGGTATCGGTATCGATATTATTGAAGTGGAACGCGTGGCGCAAAAAGTCGATAAGCCGGGCTTCAAAGAGCGGGTATTTACCGAAAAGGAAATAGCCTACTGCGACACTTTCCACCTCCGCGCCGAGCGTTATGCCGCCCGTTTTGCGGCAAAAGAAGCTTTTTTCAAAGCCATGGGCACCGGCTGGATGGGCTCTTTTTCATTTAATGAGGTAGAAATCGTGCACAATCCGGCGGGAAAACCTGAAATTGTGCTCCACGGTGAAGTAAAACAATTTGCCGCCGAGCAGGCCTTTGTCAACATCCAATTGTCGATGTCGCATATCAAAGAAACGGCTGCGGCTTTTGTTATTATTGAAAAAAAGTAATTGTTTAGCGATTGGGGTGAGTTGTAGGTTGTAGGTTGTAGGTTGTAGGTTGTAGGTTGTAGGTTGTAGGTTGTAGGTTGTAGGTTGTAGGTTGTAGGTTGCAGCCAACTAAACCCTATCGCTAAACTGCTACGAAAAACAAAACAAACTGATAAACATGGCTGTAGTAATCGAACAGGACGTCATCTGCCAGAAACTGTGTGAATTTATTCAGGCCAACCTGGTGGCGCCGGGTATTGGAGTGAGCCCAACTACCTCCCTTACCCAACTTGGACTTGATTCTTTTTCTATTATTGAAATCGTATTATTTATAGAGCGGCAATATGGACTAACGCTGCCCGATGTGGCCCTGAGCAAAGAAAACATCGAATCGCCACAGGCTTTTGCCGCCTGTGTACACCACTATATCTCACTATGAATGCACAGTTGCCACAGCGGCTTCCGCTCAATGGCTCCGATTATTTCCAATTGTTTCTCGACAGGCATCACCGCGCTACGGGGCCTATGGGCAATGTAAGCCGCTTTGCGGTTTATCTGGACAAACTCCCCGACCCTTCGGCCCTCGAATCGCGCATCAACGGCGATCCCCTGCTTTGTTGGCTCCACAGCTTGCGCTTGAATACGGGCTGGCCGTTTCAACTACCCCGATGGCAGCAAAAACAAGGCCCGCCTGTAGCTATTCCACTGCGTTTATTCCTGACTGACCTCTCGCCGCGCGAACTACCGGAGGCAATCTGGTCAACTGACTTGCGGGCCAAAAGCGAGGCGCCGGTTCGGTTCGACCTGGTATCATATTCATCAGGACAAGCGGCGCTCGTATTTTCGTGGAATCATATCCTGATGGATGCCCGCGGCGCCGAATTGCTGGTCAGGCAACTGGGCAGTCCGAACACAGATGCGCAGTATTTTGCGCCGCCCGAGCTGCCGCTGCCCCTGATGGAAAGCCTGCAACACGCCCGAAAAGTAAAAGACTTCCTGCTCGACGGCACAAGGATAAAACCCGCCTTATTGACGGGCAGGCCTACGCGTGAATACAACCGTTTTCATATCATCGATTTTACAGAAACTGAAAGCCGGCAAGTAGAAGCCAACTGCAAAAAACACCTGGCCCGCTTTGGCAAAAGCCCGGTATTGCTGGCGGCCACGCTGCGCGCTTATCAACACATATTGGATGAGCCGGCTAGCGCCGAGCAGCAATTTTGGGTACCCATACCCCAGGATCAGCGCCGAAAAGGCGTAGCCGGGCCCGTCATCGGCAACCAGGTTTCTTACCTGTTCTACCGCCTGCGAGCGCCTCATCTGGCCGATTTGCAAACTGCTGTTGATGAGATCAGCGCACAAATGGTATCCCAGATGCGGGCGGGCATCCCCAAAAGTTATCATATCATGATGGAGCTCGTGCGCCGCATGCCGATGGGATTGTACAGCCACCTCACCAAATCACCCACCCAGGGCATGCTGGCTAGTTTATTCTTCTCCGATACCGGGCATTCGCTCGACGACTTCACCGACTTTGCCGGATGTGCCGTCACTGATGCTATTCATTACCCGCCCAGTGCGGGTATTCCGGGATTTACTACTATCTTTATGTCGGTGCAAAACCGGTTGCGCGCCGTCATCGGCTACACTGCCGATAGCGCCGGCGCCGATAAGCCGGCGCGATTTGAACGCTTTTTGCGTAACGATTTACTTGGGTTATGAATATTTCGGCATCCCAACCGCTACTCACCCAACCCGACGTATTGATCGTGGGGGGAGGCATAGCAGGCCTTGGCGCCGCTTTGGGCGCTGCGGAAGAAGGCGCGAAAGTCACCCTGCTGGAAAAAAACGGTTTCCTGGGTGGCAAAGCCACAGCGGCTTATGTGGGAACGGTTTGCGGATTGTACTACCGCAGCGAATCGCCGCGCCCCCGGTTTGTGATGGGCGGCCCCATCAAGGCCTTTGCCGATCAGTTACAGGCACAAAGCCGCACGCGCCCTATCTCCTACCGGAATGGACTGCACTTTCTTCCCTACGACCGCTTTGCTTTTCTGTTTATTTGTGATAAATGGGCCCTGCAACATGCAGATTCTATCGGTTTGCATGCGTATGTGCACGGGGTCTCCGTTGAAGAAAGGCAAATTACAGCCGTCAATGCGCTCGTATACCACCAGCCCGTAGTTTTTATGCCACGCACCGTAGTAGATACCAGCGGAGAAGCCGTCATTGCCCGGCTTTCGGGTATATCCATGCTCAAAAGCGACGAATACCAGGCCTCTGCGTTGGTATTTTCCTTGTTGGGGCTGGCTGCCGTTGACCAAAACACCATCAGCCTGGCTTTAATCAGACTCGTACAAAAAGGCATCGCAAGCGAAGATCTGCCCCCCGATTGCGGGCGCCTGTCCGTCGTTCCCGGCTCCGTAAAAAACGGAAAAGCCCTATTCAAACTGGGCATTCCCCTGAGCGTTAACGACAAGCTCAACCAGATGACCTACATTGAATTATACGCCCGGCAATTGGTGCGGCAGGCGATAGTTTACCTGCAGATGCAAAGCGAAATATTTCGCGACGCCCAGCTCGAAATTCTCGCTCCCGAGGTAGGTATCCGCACCGGGCCGCGACACGAAGGGCGCTACCTGCTTACAGAATCTGACGTGCTGGCTTGTCGCAAAAACAGCGACACCATAACCCGCGGCGCCTGGCCCATAGAAAAGTGGGCGCCGGGCGACAACCCCGTGATGACCTACTTTGCCCTCGACGATTACTACGATATTCCCGCCGATGCCCTGCAATCGGCGCAGCTCGACAACTTGTTTTTTGCGGGCCGCAACATCTCTGCCGACGAAGAGGCCGTAGCCAGCGCCCGCGTTATCGGCACCTCTCTGGCCACGGGTTATGCCGCCGGCCGACTGGCCGCCGCTCAGGCGCTGGGCAACCCCCGCGGGCAAACTATTGCAGCCATTCAGCGGTCGCTTGAAATCACCTACACCCCACCATCCTGATATGAAAGCACAAGACCTCCTGTTACAAGCCGCCCGCCAATGGCCCCGGCACATCGCCATCTACGATGTTCATGGCGCGATGACCTATGACGAACTGGCACAGACCGTGCGTCGGTTCAGCCGGTTTCTGAGCGATTCCGGAGTGCAACCCGGCATGGGGGTAGGCGTCTTGGGCGATAATAGCCGGCACTTCATCGCCTGGGTTTTTGCGGTAATGGATGCCGGCGCGGTCGTCATGCCCATCTCCAGCCAGCTCAAAGCCGGCGAACTGGCAGATATACTGCAGACCGCAAGGCTACACGCAGTAATTGAAGAAAAAAATACGGCGCTATCCGCACAACTTCCCGTGGTTGCCACTGAAGCGGGCTGGCAACTGGCCTTTAACTCCGCCGTCGACCCGCAGCAGCCATTTGCCCCCCAAGTGCCGGAGGCCGCCCTGGTGCGCTTCACTTCCGGCACCACGGGTGTATCGAAAGGCGTCATCCTCTCGCACGCCTCCATCGAAGAGCGCACCGCCGCTGCCAACAAAGTGCTGGAACTGGGCCCAGGTGACGTAGTCGTTTGGATTTTACAAATGGCCTACCACTTTGTAGTGTCTATCATCCTCTACCTGCGTTACGGCGCCTCCATAGCCATCTGCGACAACTTCATTGCCGATACGATCATTGAGACAACCAACCGCTACGGGGGCAGCTTTTTGTATGCTTCGCCCATGCATATCCGCTTATTGGCCAACGACCGCAGCGACAGGCAGATGCCCAGTCTGCGGCGCGTAATCTCCACCTCTACCGGTCTGGCGGTGGCCGACAGCCAGGCCTTTACGGGCCGCTGGGGATTGCCCGTGGCACAGGCCTACGGCATCATCGAAATCGGGTTGCCCATCATCAACCTGGCGCATGCCCAGGACGCGCCCGGCGCCGTAGGATATGCCCTGCCCGACTACCGGGTGGGCATCCTCGACGAGCAACTTCAAGAGCTGCCCGATGGGGAAACCGGGCAATTGGCCATCAGGGGGCCGGGCCTGTTTGCCGCCTACCTGCAACCGCCCAAATTGCGCGAGGACATTCTTCAGAACGGCTGGTTTCTCACCGGCGACCTGGCCTCGCGCCGCCCCGACGGACTGCTCACCATCGAAGGCCGCAAAAAAAGTATGATTAATGTGTCGGGCAACAAAGTTTTCCCCGAAGAAGTCGAAGCCGTATTAAACACCCACCCTGCCGTGGCTATGAGTCGCGTAAAAGGCGCCCCCCACCCTTTTCTCGGTGAATGCGCCAGTGCCGAAGTCGTGCTACACCCCGGCGCCGAAGTCGACGCCGAAACCCTCATCACCTATTGCCGCCAACGTCTTTCTACCTACAAAGTACCGCAGCGCCTCGCCTTCGTCGACACGTTGCCGATGACGGATAGCGGGAAGGTGAGGCGGGGGTGATATTGGCGGTTGGTAGGGTGAACGGTAAACATTCACCCTACTCCGTAATCCCCTCAAACAGCCATTCTGCCAGGAATTGGCGGTTTTTCTCCAGCACAATGCGTTGTTGGTCAGAGTAATTGCGGATGTTGGCCAGCTCGATATACACAGAAGTGGGTTTGCATTCGCGCAGCATATGGAGGCCGCGGGCGCTTACAGTGCCGTGGTAATAGCCGCCTGCGCGGTATACCTTGTATTTGTTTTTGAATGTCTGGTGGAGTTTGTCGGCGAGGGCTTTGCCGTCGTCACTGTCGGAATGGTGGTAGAAATACACATCGGTGCGTTCGCCGCGGCTGCGGGAGTCTACGTGGATCATGAGTGCGACCTGGTTGCTGACGCCCTGCAAGCGGTGTTTGTCGTATAATTCATTTATAATATTCGAGCGTTGGAAGAGGCGTGCTTTTTGATTAAAGGGCAGTTCGTCGTCGCCCCACACCAGTTCGTCTTCATCGCATTTCAGGTATTCGCCGCTGCGGATGCCGTCGTTGGGGTCGCGCACCACCATATAGGCGGTAGCGCCGTGGGATACCAGCAGGCGGCACAGGCGCAGGGATACGTCGTAGGCGTATTCATCTTCGCACAGATTGCGGCCTCCTCTTTTGCCTATAGCGCCGGGGTCGGGGCCGCCGTGGCCGCTGGAGATATAGAATACTTTGCCTTTCAGTTTATTGCTGAGAAGAGGTGTATAGGCCAGTTGTTTCCCGAAAATGGGAAAAACCCGTTTACCTGCGGCAATATTTTCTTCTTCGGGGCTGGTATTCACAGGCGAAGGTATTTCGAGGTCGGTTTCGGGGCAGTTGAGTTCGTGATAGGGCACCCAGAGGGCGGAGCCTACTTTTTTGTAGGAATCTTCGCGCAGCTTGTCTTCCAGCATTTGCTCGTTGAATTGCTGGATGCGCACGGCGGTTTCCCAATCGCTGATGCCCACCGTAGAGCGGATAGTTTTGCCGTCGTATTTGTACACCATAATGGGCACAGTATATACTTTTCCGGCATGGAGGGGCGCATTTTTGCGCAGTTTATTGAGGGTATAAAATTGGTCGAAATTGCAGGAGTGCTTGTCCAGCTTATAGCGGCGCAGCATAGAATAAATGCCGTCGCCGGCCAGGGCTTTCACCTTGTGGTAATTAGGGGAATTAGCCAGGGCGTCCTGGAGAAAAAAACAAAGTACAACCGATAGTAAAAGTCTGGGCATGGTCTGCTTGAGATTAATACAGTGTTCCAAAATTAAGAAGGTATCACAAAAATCAAAACTCGTGTTGCAGGCTCGTGTTGGGTTGGCTATCTTTGCCGGTCATGGGATTGATCAAAGAAACGCTGGCGCTGATGCGCAAAGACCTCGTACTGGAGTGGCGCGGCAAGTATGCACTTAGCGGCATTTTGCTATATGTATTCTCAACGGTATTCATCATTTACACCTCATTTGACGAAGTAGAACCCAAAGCCTGGAATACCTTGTTTTGGGTCGTATTGTTATTCGCATCTATCAGTGCAATAGTAAAAAGTTTTGTGCAGGAAAATAGTCCCCGCCAGTTGTATTATTATTCGCTGACGAACCCTATTGCCGTAATATTATCCAAAACACTTTACAATATCGGCTTGTTGATGGTGGTAAGCCTGCTTACCTGGGCTTGTTTCGCGCTAATGGCGGGAAATGCCGTAAAAGACAACTCGCAATTTTTTCTGGCTTTATTTCTGGGCAGCGTGGGTTTGTCGATTACGTTTACCTTTGTAGCTGCCATTGCCGGCAAAGCCGACCACAGCGCTACTTTGCAGGCGATAATGAGTTTTCCGCTGGTGCTGCCGATTTTGCTTACACTCATTCGCCTTTCGGCAAATGCGCTGCGGCTGGAGCAAGACAGCAGTATCAGCGACGATATTGCCATCCTGGCGGGGATCGATTTGTTGTCGCTGGGGATGGCGCTGTTGTTGTTTCCTTTTTTGTGGAGAGAGTAGAGACGCAAAATTTTGCGTCTCTACTCTTAAATTGAATTTGCATGAAAAATCACTGGTGGAAGGCCCTGGGTGTGATCATCTTATTATACACCTTCACGGCGGGGATGCTATTGCCGCTCAAACCCGGCATCGTGGCGGTAAATCCCTCTGCAGTGCGCACCGGCGATACCGTTACGTTGTCGGTACAGGGCTACAATACTTTTTTTACCCAATCAAAAACACCGGTGCGCGCCTGGCTCAAGCTGGACGAGCAGCGCGCGCTGGCAGCCGAAGACATTGAAGTCATTAGCGATAATGCACTGCGCGTTTCTTTTGATATTCCTGCTCATTTGCCCGTTTCGCGCCGGGTGCAGGATTTTACGCTGCTGCTCGACAACGACGTGGACGGCGCTTCGGTGCTGCCCAGCGCCCTGCTGGTCACCCAGGATTCGATACAACCCGAACGCGGGGAAGCGCTGTGGGCAAACAGCCCCATCACCGACCTCCACGAAAAAAGCGGCATTACTTTTCCTTTCCGCAATATCCTGGCCGAAACGATTCGCAATACGTATTTCCACGTGGCCTTGTGGTTTGCCATGCTGTTTTTGTTTATCGGCGGGGTGATCAGCAGTGTGCGCTACCTGGCCAACAACGACCTCAACGCCGATTATCGCGCGCAGGCACAAACTACGGTGGGGCTTATATTCGGCCTGCTGGGACTCATCACGGGTATCATCTGGGCGCGCAATACCTGGGGCGCCGGCTATAAGTTCTGGAACCTGCGCGAGGTAGATGTAAAACAGGCGATGACGATGGTCGCCCTTTTTGTGTACCTGGCTTATTTTGTGCTGCGAATGGCTTTTGAAGACGCCGAACGCAAAGCCCGCCTCTCGGCAGTGTATAATATTTTTGCTTTTGTGGCGCTTATCCCGCTTATTTATGTAGTCCCCCGGCTCACCGATAGCCTGCACCCCGGCTCGGGTGGCAATCCCGCACTCGGCGGCGAAGACCTCGACAATACGATGCGGATGATTTTTTACCCCGCGATTATCGGCTGGACGCTTCTGGGCTTCTGGATGGCGCAGCTTTACTACCGGCTGATTAAGGCGCAGATGAGGGTTGATGAGGGTTGATGAGGGGTTGTGGGTTATGGGTTGTGGGTTATGGGTTGTGGGTTATGGGTTTAGAAGTCAATACTAGCAGTCGTAGAGTCGTACAGTCGTACAGTCGTACAGTCCTACAGTCCTACAGTCCCCTTTTCCCGAGTTCAATGACTTCGAGGTTTTTGATATCGCCGGCGTCGAGCGAAAAGCGGATAAGGGTTTTGACGTGGTGGAAGCCCTCGTTGCCACAGGCGCCGGGGTTGATATGCAGCAAGTCGAAGCGGGGGTCGGGTATCACTTTGAGGATGTGGGAGTGGCCGCAGATATAAAGTCTGGGGCGGTGGATACGCAGCAGGTCGCTGACGCGTTTGATATAGCGCCCGGGGTAACCGCCGATATGGGTAATAAACACATCGACGCCTTCGCAGGTAAAAAATAAGTCGAGCGGATAGCGCAATTGCATCGCCTTGTCGTCGATATTTCCATAGACGGCCCGAAAGGGTTTGAACGCTTCCAATTTATCAGCTACATCGGCGCTACCTATATCTCCGGCGTGCCATATCTCGTCGCATTCCGCAAAATAGGTGAATACTTTATCGTCGAGAAAACTGTGCGTATCGGAGAGCAGTCCTATGCGTTTCATTGTGGTATTGAAAACACGATTTTGCCAAATTGCAGTCCCCTGTCCATGCGTTGGAATGCATTATTGCCATCGGAGAGGGAGTAGACGCTGTCCACCACCGGCGTAATGCGATGTTGCGCCACAAAATCCACCATATCCTGGAATTCCTGGTCTGTTCCCATCGAAGTGCCGTGGATACTGATTTGCCGCCAGAAAAGATGCTGGGGTGAAAAGGTTGCCAATCCTTTGCCGCCGCCATACACAACAATACAACCACCCGGGCGACATAACCTCACAAGATGGGCAAAGGCTTCTCCGCCGGCGCTATCCACAATCACATCGAAATCGACAGCCAGGGCCGACAACTGTTTTTGCCAGTCCGCATCCCTGTAGTTAACACCTCCGCTTATGCCCAGCTTTTTGGCGCGCTGCAATTTTTCGGCTGATCCCGAAGTAACCCACACCTCTGCGCCGGCAGCTAAGGCTAATTGAGCTGTCATGAGGGCCACACCGCCACCGATACCCGTCACAAGTACCCGCTGCCCACTTTGCAAGCGTGCCTTTGTAAAAAGCGCCCTATAAGCCGTAAGTCCGCCCAAAGGCAATGCCGCTGCCTGCTCCCAACTCAAATGAGCGGGTTTGGACGCCAGCCTGTCAGCCGAAACAAGTACGCGTTGGGCAAAAGTTCCGTCGATAGGCATACCCAGCACCTGGTAATTCCTGGAGGGATAAGCCGGGTTATCGCCCCACCCGGTTCCAGGATTGATAATTACTTCGCGGCCATTATACAAACCGGCGCCATCAGAGCCCAACACGGACGGCGTGCGGATATTAGGGTATAGGCCCTGTGTGATAAACACATCGCGGTGGTTGAGCGCTGCCGCGCGTAATTGCACGAGCACTTCGCCGTCGCCGGGAGCAGGGTCGGGATAATCGCCAAATTGCAGCGCTTCGCCTGGTGCGTTGTAAACGAGGGCTTTCATTGTTAGTAATTGTTTAGGAGGGTTTATGAGGGGTTTAGCGGTTGGGTTTAGCGATTGGGTTTAGCGATTGGGTATAGAAAACTAAACCCTAACGCTAAACTGCCGAAGGCACTAAACCCTACTCAACATTATATATCAACAACCGAAGCGGTATCTTTCACCAGTTCGGGAAGGATCTTTTTCAACTGGTCGATCACAAAATCAATTTCTTCCATCGTATTAAAATGCGAAAAAGAAAAGCGTATCGTTTTGCGGTCGGAGTTGCCATGCAGGGCGGCGATTACGTGAGAACCCGCATCGGCGCCCGAACTACAGGCACTGCCGCCCGACACGCTTACGCCGTTAATATCCAGATTAAACAACAACAAATCGCCTTTGGGCGAAGCGGGGAAAGACACGCTCAACACCTTGTAATTGCCGTTATCGGGGTCGCCGTTAAATTGGATATCTTCAAATTCGCTCTCCAGGCGCGCTTTAAAATAATTGCGCACCGCGGTGATATGCGCGCGGTTTTGCTCCATATTTTCCACCGCCACCTCCATGGCCTTCGCCAAACCGATAATACCGTGCAGGTTTTCGGTACCGGCACGCATATTGCGCTCCTGAGCGCCGCCGTCGATAAAAGGCTTGACGATATTCTCCTTATTCATATAAAGAAAACCGATGCCTTTGGGGCCGTGGAATTTGTGGGCCGAGCCGGTCAGAAAATTCACCTTTATCTCACTCAAATTGATAGGAAAAAAGGCCATCGTCTGCACGGTATCCGTATGAAACAACGCGTTATACTGCTGACACAGCCTGGATACTTCCGCCAGGTCGATCATAGTGCCGATTTCATTATTAGCGTGCATAAGGGATACCAGTGTTTTGGTATCGTCTTCGCGAAGCCATTGCTCCAGTTGTGCCATATTGATGCGGCCCTTTTCGTCGACCGACAGGTATTTTACTTCGGCCTGCTCTCCATTCGAAATGCTATCGAGGCTATGCAACACACAGTGGTGTTCGGTGGGCGAGCTAATAATGCGCCTCACGCCCAGGTCGCGCACCGAGCATTTGAGCGCCATATTATTTGATTCGGTGCCGCACGAAGTGAAGATAATCTCGCCTATAGAAGCGCCGAGATAATTGGCCACCTTTTTTCTGGCCTGTTCGATGGCGGCACGGGCCACCCTGCCCTCTGCGTGTATCGAAGACGGATTGCCGTGATATTGATTCATTGCGGCTACCATAAATTCGATCACCTGGGGATCCATTTGCGTAGTGGCGGCATTGTCCAGATATACTCTTTTCATAAGTTGAGTTGGTTAGGATAAACGTATTATAACTGGTTATCGACTACCTGTCTTACATCAAGCACCAGTTTATCGGCAACGGCCTGGCTTGTACCCTCAGCATAAATGCGGATAATCGGTTCGGTATTCGATTTGCGCAGGTGCACCCAGCCATCGGCGAAATCTATTTTGAGTCCGTCTTCGGTATTACACTGTTCATTTTGGTAATGTTGATAGAGGGCTTGCAGTATTTTTTCCAGGTCGGTATCGGGGGTTAGCGCTATTTTATCTTTAATCATAAAATACTGGGGGTAGCCTGCTTTTAGTTCCGCCAGGGATTTTCCGGAGCGGGCAAGGTGCGACAACAAGAGCGCGATGCCTGCCAGCGCATCGCGGCCATAGTGGAGATCGGGCACGATAATTCCGCCGTTGCCTTCGCCGCCGATCGTGGCGCCTACGGCTTTCATTTTTTCTACCACGTTGACTTCGCCCACGGCGGCGGCGTAATATTCGCATCCGTGGCGGCGCGACACATCGCGCAAGGCCCGGCTCGAAGACAAATTAGACACCGTGGGGCCTGGCTGGTGCGGCAAAATATAATCGGCGACGGCCACCAGCGTATATTCTTCGCCAAACATCGCGCCGTCGGGACACACCAGGGCGAGGCGGTCCACATCGGGGTCTACGGCGATGCCCAGGTCGGCTCCGCTATGCCGCACGGTTTCTGAAAGTTCGCTGAGGTGCTCGGGCAGCGGTTCGGGGTTGTGGGCAAACCGGCCGTTTACCTCGGCATTGATCGCGAGCACCTCGCAGCCCAGTTGTTCGAGCAAGGGCGTTACCGACAGGGCGCCAGTGGAGTTGACGCAATCGACCACCACTTTAAAACCTCTTTTGCGGATGACCTCCGCGTCCACCAGGGGCAGGGCGAGAATTTTTTCGATATGTTGCGCTATGGCGCCTTCTTTTTTGCGATACGTACCGATGTTTTCCACGCTGCAATAGCGGATAGCGCCCTGTGCCAGCAGGTCGAGCAGAGCCTGGCCGTCGGCAGCGGAGATAAACTCGCCTTTTTCGTTGAGAAACTTGAGTGCATTCCACTCCACTGGGTTGTGACTGGCCGTGACAATAATTCCGGCGCCGGCGCCATGGTCGGTGACGGCCATCTCCACCGTAGGCGTAGTAGAAAGGCCCAGATCGATCACGTCGATACCCAGTCCTACCAGCGTATTGGCAACCAGGCTACTGACCATTTTGCCCGAAGGGCGGCCGTCGCGGCCCAACACCACTTTGGGGGTCCCTCCCCTTTCCAACAACCAAAAGCCAAAGGCGGCTGCGCATTCCACTACATCTTGCGGGGTCAGATTTTCGCCTGCCTGTCCTCCGATAGTGCCTCTTATTCCAGAAATTGATTTGATCAGTGTCAACGTGAAATAGTTTTGCTGCAAAGTTACGTATACCAACCGGTTTTTTATGCCGGTTGTGCTAACTTTGCCGCCAAACCCGAGGCGCTATGCACGAACTCCTTCAACTCGACCAGGCTCTGTTTTACTGGATCAACAATGACTGGCACACGCCCTGGCTCGATGCTATCATGCCATACTGGCGCGACAAAAGCTTCTGGATACCGCTATATGCGATCGGGGTGGCGCTGGTAGTATGGAAATACCGGCTAAAAAGCCTCTATTTCCTGGTGGCGGTGGCGATTACGATTGCAGTTGCCGACCAGACCAGCAGCGAGCTCATCAAAAAAAATGTAAAAAGGCTGCGGCCGTGCAACGACCCCGAGGTAAAAACCCAGGTCGATCTGTTGATTCCCTGCGGGGTAGGATATAGTTTCACTTCCTCACACGCTGCCAACCACTTTGCACTGGCGGCTTTTCTGAGTTTAACGCTGGGGCGCCGTTACCGCCGTATCCGCGTGCCGCTGTATGTATGGGCGGCCTCTATTGCGCTGGGGCAGGTGTACGTGGGGGTGCATTATCCGCTGGATATTACGATAGGCGCGCTGCTGGGGGTGCTTGTGGGTTGGGCGATGAGTAGGTTGTATTTGAGGTGGTTTTCCTTAGAGGTGACAGGGTGACAAGGTGACACGGTGACAGGGGGATATTGAATACCGTGTCACCGTGTCACCGTGTCACCTTGTCACCTTGTCACCTTGTCACCCTGTCACCTTGTCACCCAAAAAGTAAAATTGGCGACGAAAAGCGGGTTTGCAGGCCGGGCATAGTATATAAGGCCTAAATTTCCGAAACAAAAGGAAATGTGCTTGCCTGTAATTTATTCACATACAATGTATTGTCTTTCTTTAAAACACAAAAAAAAAGAAAGCTTTTAAATTTACAGATTTTCACTAATTTCGCCTGGCAGGCCAAATAATTTTCTAATCAAACACAGGTGAATGGTATGAAAATTCTACAAAACCACCATATTCTAAATATAATTCTATTTTTTGGCATCATACAAGGCGCCATCGCACAGACCGTAATCCGCGGGGAAGTAGTGGATGACAACAGTGGCGAAGCGCTCATCAATGCCAGCGTGATCATCAAAGGCACCACAGAGGGCATGGTCACTGATTTTGATGGCAAATTCGAGATCAGTACGAACCAGCGCTTGCCGTTCACGCTTACCGTAAGCTACGTCGGCTATACAGAGTTGGAAGTACCCGTAGCTTCGGCGAATACAGCGTTAAAAATCAGGCTTAAAGAAGACGCCTTCACCATTTCCGGGGTGGAAGTCACCGGTCGTCGCATCTCAGAGAAGCAGCGGCAGTCGGCGCTCACCGTAGAAACCCTCGACAACATAGCTATCAGGGAAACGCCCGCGGCCAACTTTTACGATGGCCTGGGTTCGCTCAAAGAAGTCGACTTAACGGCGGCCAGTCTGGGCTTCAAAATCATCAACACCCGCGGCTTCAACAGCACCAGTCCGGTGCGATCGCTGCAGATCATCGACGGCGTCGACAACCAGTCGCCGGGGCTCAACTTCTCGCTGGGCAACTTCCTGGGCGCCTCCGAGCTCGACGTCAACCGCGTCAACATGGTAGTGGGCGCCAGTTCGGCCTTTTACGGCCCCAACGCCTTCAACGGCGTGATCAGCATGGAAACCAAAGATCCCTACCTGCACCACGGCCTGTCGGCCACCATCAAAGTGGGCGAGCGCAACCTGCTCGAAGGCGGTTTCCGCTACGCCGATGCATTTGAAAACAAAGCAGGCTTCCATACTTTTGGCTACAAGCTCAACATGTACTACTTCCGGGCCGACGACTGGGAGGCAGATAATTACGATCCCGTATACGACTCAGAAACAGATCAATCCAACCCCGGGGGCTTCGACGCGGTGAATATATACGGCGATGAATACCTGGGGCAGAACAATTTTACAAAAGTACTTTCCAGCCCGGGTCTCGGCATCATCCACCGTCGCGGTTATCAGGAGAAAGACCTGGTGGATTACAATTCCAGAAACCTCAAGTTGGGAGCGGCTTTCCATTTCAGGCTGAAACCTTCACTAGACGTGCTGTCGCCGACACTCATTCTGTCTTCAAATTTCAGTACGGGCACCACGGTATACCAGGGCGACAACCGCTATAGCCTGCGCGACATCAAATTTTACCAGCACAGGATTGAGCTCAAAAAAGAAGACACCTATTTCCTGCGTTTTTATGCCACCCACGAAGACGCCGGCAGGTCTTACGATCCCTATTTTACTGCTTTGCAGCTACAAGAGAACGCCAAAGAAAACGATTATTGGCGGGCCTCTTACAAGGCTTATTGGGATATCTTCGTATCCCCCCAGATCAAAGCCCGCGAAGGATACCCCAATCCGCTGGATTACCTGGGGCGCCCTGCCGAATTCCAGGCTGCCGTTAGCACTTTTTTGAGTGACCCCCAACTTGAGGCGTTGTTATTCCAATGGCACGAAGCCGCCCAACATTACGCCAACCAGGCCGACCCCATCATCGGCGCCGAAGCCTTTTACGACCCTCACCCCGACTCGCTTACGTACGACCGCTTCCGGGAAGAATTCAACAGCATTACTTCGCGCATTTCTTATACGGAAGGCGGCACGCGCTTTTACGACAAATCGGCCCTGTTTCATTCCCATGGCGAATACCGGTTTAACGATATAGTGCAACAAAATACGATTACCGATCTCGACCTCGTATTTGGCGCCAATGCCCGCTTATACAGGCCCGATTCGAGAGGTTCCATCCTGCTCGACACCTTCGGACGCAAAATCGACACTTACGAATACGGCATTTATGGCGGCGGCACCATGGAGTTCAACAAAACCTTGAAAATCAATGCCTCGGTGCGTTTGGATAAAAACCAGAACTTCGACTACCTGCTTTCTCCGGCGGCTTCTATGGTTTACACCCCAAATCCCAACCACACTTTACGGGCCTCTTTTTCCTCGGCCATCCGCAACCCTACGCTTGCCGACCAATACCTGTTTTATAATGTAGGCAGGGCTATTCTGATTGGAAATTTGGAAGGTTTTCAGGACCTTGTCACCGTTGAATCGTTGATCGATTATCTCAATACCAACAATTCCGATACCTTAAGATATTTTGACGTTGCTCCCATCGAACCCGAAAAGGTTAGAACACTCGAAGCCGGGTATCGCACACTGATTGGCGATCATCTCTATATGGACGCCACTTATTACTACAGCTTCTATCGCGATTTCATCGGTTATAATATCGGCGTAGACGCTACATTCGACCAACTGACGGGGTTGCCCACTAAAGCACAGGCTTATCGCGTAGCCGCCAACGCCACGGATAACGTAACCACGCAAGGTTTTTCGCTGGGGCTCAACTATTACTTCAGCAAATACTACGTGGTGAACGGCAACTACTCGTGGAACAAGCTGAATACAGCCTCAGACGATCCGATCATTCCGGCATTCAACACACCCGAACATAAGTTCAATTTCGGTTTGGCCGGTCGCGATATTCCCATTAAATTGGGCCGCCTTGTAATCAACAATTTTGGGTTTAATATTAATTATAAATGGATCGACGGTTTCATTTTTGAGGGATCGCCCCAATTCACGGGCTTTATCCCTTCATACGACCTGCTCGATGCACAGATCAACTGGCGAGCCGCGAAAATCAACACGACATTTAAGCTAGGCGCCTCCAACCTGCTCAATAAACAGACGTTCCAGACTTATGGCGGCCCACGGATTGGCAGATTGGCTTATTTTTCGATTTTGTACGATTTCAAGAAAAAGTAATTTCATTCATTCAAACAACGGCTATATGAAAAAACTCAACCTATTACTTCTGATGCTTTGCTGTGCAGTATTTAGCAGCCAGGCACAAACCCGTTATCTCGACCAGGTGTTCAACCAGGTTAGCGTGACGCCTGGCGTTACCTACGCTACCAATGTTTCGATCCTCACCGGCGCACCCGCTCCGCTGGATCTTAAAATGAACGTATACACTCCTGTCGGCGATGACGAAACAAACCGTCCGGTTGTGATTTACTTCCACACCGGCAGCTTTTTGCCGCAGTATTTCAACGGCCAGATTACGGGCGGATTGCTCGATTCTACAGTTGTAGAAATGTGTACTCGCCTGGCCAAGATGGGTTATGTGGCTATAGCAGCTACCTACCGCCAGGGTTGGCTGCCGCTGGCTCCCGACCAGAACGCGCGCACCAGCACGCTGTTGCAGGCAGCTTATCGCGGCATCCAGGACTCGCGGGCCTGTGTGCGCTTCTTGCGCAAAAGCGTAGCGGAAGCCGGCAACCCCTACGGTATTGATCCCGAGAAAATCGTAATGTGGGGTCAGGGCACCGGCGGTTATATTTCGCTGGGCGCCGCTTACCTCGACTCTTATTCGGAAGTCGTTATCGACAAGTTTATCAACACCGAAACCCTGCTGCCTTATATCGATACTACAATACATGGTAACGTGTATGGCACCAACCAGGCATTGTTAAACGTACCCAATCACGTAGGTTATAGCTCCGATTTCAAAATGGCCGTGAATATGGGCGGCGCATTGGGCGATATTTCCTGGATTGACGGCTTTGACAATGAACCTGCCACTATCGGCTATCATGTGGTTACCGACCCCTTCGCACCGTTTGGCGACGGCCCGGTTATCGTGCCTACTACCGGCGACTTTGTAGTAGCCGTATCGGGCACAAGAACGGCTGTTGCCAAGGCGAATGAATTGGGCAACAACGACGTGTTGGCGGATGTACTCGATTTGCCGAGTCCGCTTACGGCTTATGTGAATGCGCTCAAGCCCATTCCTTTCCAATTCCCGGGCCAGGCGCCAACTACGTTGGGCGAAGACCATATCTATCCCCTGATACCGCCAAACTTCCGCGTGGAATCAGGCCCGTGGGACTGGTGGAGCAAGCCGCTGCTCGACGCCATCATACCGGCTGTCAATGCTACTTACGGCACCACGTTCAACTCCGATTCACTGCATCATGACGGCCTGCTTACCAACCCCAATATGTCGCCGCAAAAAGCCCGCGCATATATCGATACGGTACTGACATACTTCGCGCCACGCGCCTGCGCTGCCTTAGGCCTGGGTGATTGCTGTGTCGCGCTCGGGTTTGAATGCGTGACTTCTGTTGAAGACCTGGTGGATGCCGGCGAGGTAGGCCTGTTTGTAGCGCCCAACCCCGCTTCAGAAGAAATGTTCTTCCAGAGCCGTCCCGAGTCGCCGATGCTCGATATTCAGCTTTTCGACTTCAGCGGCCGACTGGTGCAAACGCACAATAACGTGAAAAGCGATGTGTTCCTGCTACAACGAGGGTCGCTGCCTCCGGGCATGTATGTGGCCAAGGTGCGCTTTGAGAAAGGCGTGTCTTCGCAGAAGTTGATCTTCAGGTAACAGGGCTTTACGACTTTACGACTTTACGACTTTACGAACTTAGGAGCTTCACGTATCTTTGTAAGCTCATCTTCGTACAGTCGTACAGTCGTACAGTCGTACAGTCGTACAGTCGTACAGTCTCTTACATTGCTGTCAGTGCTACGAGAAAATCGTCCTTCCTCCGTCGTGCCACGGGCACCTGGGCGCCGTCGTGCATAAGCGCCGTACAGTTCACCTCTTTTCGGAATTGCCGCACAAAATGGATATTGACGATATGCGATTGGTGTGGGCGGAAAAAGGCGGAGCGGGGTAATACATCTTCCATTTCCTTGAGATTGCGCGACACCAGGCAGCGCTCCCTGTTGGCGAAATACACAAACGTATAATTGCCGCAACTCTCCAGCCTGGTAATTTCATTTGCTTGCGCAAAAACGCAGCCAGAACCCACGGGGAGGGAAATATTATTCCCGAGGCTGCTACCGGCTTGCAACAACTTGTTGTATTGTCGCTGCATAAAGGCTGTCTGCCTGCATTGTTGCGCTTTTTTCACTGCGTTCATTAATTCCTGGGGAACAAGGGGCTTTAACAGACAATCGGTAGCGTTGTGGCGGAAGGCGAGAAATGCCGATTCATAACTTTCTGCCATATATATCACGGGGGTATCTTTTTGCGAAAAGCAGCTCAGTAGATCAAACCCGGTACCTCCTTTTAAGTCCACATCCACAATCAGCCAATCAAATGCCTGCCGCCGGAGCAATTGCCCGGCCTGGTCTAAGTCGTATGCTACGGCGGTTACGCTAATTCCCGGGCAGTACTGGGCGAGTAAACCACGAATAAGGCCATTCAGGGCTTCGTCGCTGCTCGCCAGCATAATCTGTGTTTTTATTTTCAAGGAAGTCGCCGTACTCGCACTGTACGCCGGCAAATGATCGGGCCAATACAATTCATTCCCCATAGTAATGTCATTTTACCATACATACCACTTGCTTTTTTTTTGTTACCCGGCTATCTTGTACATTTATAGCTCGCACCGCCAAGTTTTGGGCATGACCTAAGCTCGGGGGCGACCCCGCCCAAAGCGGGGCGCAAAGCCGGAAAAGTTATGCTCATAACTTGACGGTGTGCGGTATAATAGCGCTAGTCTGACAGGGGAGAGGCCCGGGATGAGGCGTTTGGTCAATATATTTGACGGGTAATCAATGATTTCTTAATTCAGACTAATTTCATTCGATGTATTTCAAATCACAACCCAATATTCTGCGGGATTTTGACACATTCCTGGACTATTTCAGCCAGTTTGAGCAACTGGCACTTACAAAAGACAAAGGGTATTTGCGCAATGCCGACCTCGTGAAAATTAACGACGGCATGCATAACCGGGCAACATACATGAGTCCTAAAAGCCAGCAGCCCGTGTTTTCCCTGATCAACACCTTTTTCCATATTGCTAATACAGCGCACCTGTTTTTTATCAAAAAAAATACCATAAACAGAACCTGTTTCCTGTCCGTCAACAAAGCGCGCATTCGATTGTATGATGCGATGAATGACGACGAAAAATACTTTTTCCTGTTAGAGACATTCTGGTGTTATGTAGATTGGGATATGGCTTATGACTGCCGATATTTTAGCGATGGCATATTTTATGAAACATTAATAAAACAGCCTGTCGGCAAAGCGGTAAGTATTGGTGACAGCGAACTCCGACGCCCGGGAAAGATAATGGGGCCTCTGTTTATTCCCATTGCGGAGGTCTTCCATACGTTTGGTTTTTTCAACCTGATATGGGATGAAAAATTAGAGAAAAGACCTTCCAAATACAGCTTTCCTTACCAGGCTGCTATCTTGACTGATTTTGGTAAAATAACACTGGGTATATTAATGACGTCGCGCCTACACGCTCTCTGGGGCGAATTAGACCCCTATTATACGCCTGAAATCGCCAATCGCATAGCAAAATATTACGCCGATCTGGAGCCTGAAGATGAGGATGATGAATTGTTGTGGCCTGCGTTTCCACTATCGGAAACCGATTTGTTACCAGACGATACCGATGATGAGGAACAGCCTTTTGAAACTTCTTTCCTGGCGGCATTTCAGGCAGTGATGCCCGATATGGAAGTCGGGAAGCAATTGTTACCTTTTCAATTTGCCAAAATACAAGGCGTTTATACTCTCCGAATCTCGTTAAACAACACATGTTACCGGGAAATTGCGATCAACGGCAATAAAACGCTACAAGATCTGCACGAGGCCATTCAAAACCTGTTCGGGTTTGACGACGATCATCTTTATGCTTTCTATATAAACGGGGTTGAAACCTCTCGTAACGGCCAAGGCTTTATGGATCCTCGCGGCCTGGGAATGGCAGGCGGCAAACCCGCCAATCTCTTTGAATTGTGTGAATTAGGGCTGTTTCCCGGCAAGGAGATCCTGTATATCTTTGATTTTGGCGACCATTGGCAGTTTTTCATCTCGGTTTTAGCTATTGAACCGGATAAGGAAGTAGCTGATCCTTACAAGATGTTGAAAAAAGTGGGGCGCGCGCCGAGGCAGTATGGGGGCTGGTAGGGGCAATGTATATCTTGCATTGGATAAAGCACGCTTTTAAAAATTCAAAAAAAACTGCCTTTTATACCTTAATTTTGTAAAAAACAAGCTTTATGCAACGCATTGAAATACATAACTTCAGGCAGATAGCAAGCGCTAATGTTCAAGTCAATGACCTGACTGTAGTTATTGGAGAGCAAGCGTCGGGTAAGAGTACCATTGCCAAACTGGTTTATTTTTTTAAATCGTTGCGCAAAGATTTAGTAGAAATGTCCCGAAGCCGTGAAGATATTAACGGCTTAAAGATCAGTAATAAGGTTAGAGACAAGTTTTACCTCTATTTTGGCTCTACCGCAAGATTGGCAGAAGATTATAGCATCAAGTTTTTCTTTGATGTCGAAAAATCTATTACAATTCGAGGGCAACGCCCACCGGATGTTCGCTTTGAGCCACAAGGGTGGTTTAATGAAATAGAAAAGGAAATAAAGCGAGCCACAGTACTTGTAAGCCATTACATCGATAGGGAAAACCTGACGGCTGTTGAACAGGAAGTAGGTATTTTAGACGATGCAATGTCAACAATATTCGGAGAAAATAGCGATACGATTTACATACCTGCAGGACGCAATATCACCGTTTCTTATACTGATGAATTTCTGGCTCTTTTTAGCGGGCTGGTAAAAGTAAAAACAGAAGTTCAGCTTGGCGCAGACGGGCTTCCAAAACGAAACGATGCAGAGGAAATTGACTTAATTTTGCTGAGGGATTTTATGCTGCATTCTTCAAATTTGAGGAAAAGCTATAGAGGGGTTGGTATGAACGGTATGCTGGATCAAATTGGCAATGCTCAAGTCAGAGAAGGCTTGGCGCAGAGAATATTGGGTTTACTTAAAGCTAACTACCGATATAATACAACCAGAGGTGAATTTTTGGTACTAGAAAACGGAATTACGCGAGAGTTGAGTAAGGCATCCTCTGGTCAGCAAGAAGCCATTCGAATTGTTCAGGATGCGATTTTGCAAATTGCTGATGCAGAAGCGGTGTTCAGAGTAATCGAAGAACCGGAGGCACATCTTTTTCCTTCGGGACAGCGCAATATGATGGAGATCCTGGCCGCCCTTATCAATACAAAACCGGAAAAGGGATTGAGGGATAACCAAATTTTTATCACAACACACAGCCCTTATATTCTGAATATTCTAAACAACCTCATTTTTGCAGGCGATCTTAGTGCAAACGGAGCCAGCGATGCGGCATTAAAAGCTGCAGGCATTCCCGAAATCTTTAGTCTGAAGCCCCAACAGGTTTCTGCATATATGCTAACTGGAGAAGGTCAATGCGAACCAATCAACGATACTGCAAAAGGCGATTTATCGGAAAATGCTACTGGAGCAATTGGGGGGAATGTACTTGAAAATTACTGGAATGATTTGCAAAACCAGTTTGACGACCTGATGGAGTTAAGCGTTTAAGGCCGCCGTAATGAGTTTTCAATCTCATATTATTGATAAAGTCAAGCTAAACAAAGAGCACGCCCGGCATTGTGAGGATTGCTTTTTCACTACCACTTCCATGAATTTTTGGATTTGGGACCCTAAAAATAATCCCGAAATACCTTACGCTCCGGGAGAAGCTCCTGAATCCAATTATGCCCAAATATTATTCTTACCTACTTCACGCCAACGTCAGGAGTCGCTCGAAGTTAAATGTCTTTCTGATAAAGATCGTACGCTCATTGCTTTAGATAAATGTCTTATTCCTGATAAAAACAATAAGTGCGAAGGTTTGATTTTTGAAGGAATCGAAAACCCTTCAATACTAATTTGGGTTGAATTAAAAATGGGTGTAAAACGAAAAAACCAAAATCCTAAAACCTTAGAAGATAGAATAATTGGGGAAGGAGGTGATAATAAAAATGCTTTTGACCAAATTATTTCAGCTATTAATTTCTTTGAGGAAAAAGGTATTGACACCTCCATCTGCCAAAATCAATGGCATATTGCAATCCCTAAAGACATGAAAATAAATGCTAATAAGTCCAATGCAATTCAAGCTCGAATAAGAAAGGAATTGAAAGGATATAGACAGAAAAAGTTGAAAACCATTACTATCGGCCCAGTTCTCGAGCTTGACTGATGATCGCGCTGATGCGCTAAAGATATATTGATTCCAACAAGAATTTACTAGCCAAATCCCACCGAATTCCCACCGAATTTCATAAAGCTCTTGCCCAAGGTAATTTATTTGTTAACTTTACCATAGAAGTTCCCCTAACACATTCCCCCCCCTGTGCGCTGGCATTGATGTAAAAAAATTACACCGTGCTTGAGTGTGAGAGCGAGAGAGTGTGAGATTATCATTGATCCCACTCTCCCACCCTACCCCACTCAAACCTTGTATATCATTGTCTAACCAAGCTACCCACAGCCTATGCGCCCAGTTTTACGCCACCTGTTCATCCTCGCAACCAGCTTATTGCTGACCGCTCCGGCCTCCGCCCAATTCCAGCGCCAATTCGGCACTAACCTGGATGAGACCTTCAACAAAGTCATCAAAAGCGGGACCAACTATTACGTGCTTGGCACGGCAGAAATCACCAACGGACAGCAGCCCCGCGCCACCGTGACCCGCCTCAACGCCGCCGGCGAACTGCAATGGACCCTGAGCGTAAATACCGCCTCGCAGTGGAACGACGCCGTGCTAACTCCAACCGGCGACCTGCTGGTGGTGGGCCGCTCCCTGCCCGACGACAATACCAGCCGGGCTATTATGGGGCGCGTGACCGCTACCGGTACTTTCGCATGGCTGCGCTCCTACGACCAGCCCAACCGCGACGGCTTCGACCGCATTGTGCGCAACCCCGTACCGCAGACCGGTACGCACCCCTATTACGTGCTAGGCCACCAGTTGCAAGCCTTGCCGGCTGTTGACGACGTCTTCCTGATGAATATCGACGAAAACGGCGATATCAACTGGAAAAAAATATACCTCAGCAGCGCCGATGACGAATTCACCAACGTACTGCTGGCTATGCCCAACGGCGACTTCATCCTGGGCGGCCACCGAAGCGGCGAGGGCCTTATCATGCGGGCCGATAATACCGGCGCCCTGTTTAACGGCGCTACGCCGCCGCAGCCCTTTACGTATATCGACGTAGCCTCCGCCGGCGGCGCCGGCTTTTACGCTGTGGGCTATGATTTCCAACAGGAAAAAGTACACCTCGTGCATTTTGACGTCGATCTGCTCAACCAATGGGAGGTGACCGTCAATGGGTTTACGGCGGTGAACAATGTCTTCACCGCTGCCGGCAGTGTCTTTCTGGGAGGGCGAAAAGTCAGGGAAGCCTGCGCCAGGATGTCCATAGGCGCCGGCGGTCCGACACTGACCTGGGTAAAAACCCTCGACAACGGCGTGCTGACACAAACCAGTTCTCATCTCTCCTTTTTGTCGCCCGCCCAACTCGCTTATGTAGATGGCCGCACCGTAGAAACCGGCGGCTTTGGCCAGAACTGCGCCTTTATGTCGCTGAGCGACCTGGAGCTCAATACCTGTATGACCGAAGTAGAAGACGGCGTAAGTCTCACGTCGGTCAGCACGTTGTTTAACGGCCCGCTACTGCCCGAAATCGAGTTTTACGACGAGCCTATGGGTACCAGCCTCACCGGCGCGCCGAGGACCTGGCAACAGGGCAATGCCTGCCCCGATCCTGCTAACGCAATTATTATCGGGGTGAAATACAAAACATGCGAGGGGCTTCCCTATAGCGACCAAACTCCTATAGCAGGCTGGGAAATCCAGCTATTGAACAGCGAGGGTATAATCATCGGCGAACAAGTCACCGGCGCTGACGGCAGTTATGCTTTCACTGACCTTCCGCTCGGGCAATATATTATTAAAGAAATTGCTCAACCCGGCTGGACGCCCAACGTACCGGCAAGCGGTCAACTGGCGGTTACCTTGGCGGCTTCCGAACAACGGATTGTGAATTTTGGCAACTGCCCGCCCCCACCTCAGCAAGTATGTGCTTGCACGGCGGGGAATCAACCCGGGAACAACCTGGCCGCAAATGCCAATTTTTCGGGGGGCAACACGGGTTTCAGCTCCGGATATACCTTCAGCAATTCCTCTCCCCTGCAGCCCGGTCAATACTGGGTGGGCCCGAATCCGAGCCAGATCAACGCCGGCTTTACCAGTTGCGGCGACCACACCACAGGATCGGGTAATATGCTCGTGGTGAATGGCGGCGCTAGTACAAGCACCCCGATATGGTGCCAGACCTATACCGTGGTACCAAACAGCACTTATCTTTTTGAGACCTGGGTGGCTTCTCTGACAAGCGCTTCACCGGCCAATTTGATGTTGTTTGTGAATAACATATCGCAAAACGCGGGATTTTTTGCCTCCGGTACTTCGTGTAATTGGGAAAAATATTGCGTATTGTGGACATCGGGAGTCCAAACATCCGTTACCCTGTGTCTGTATGATCTGAACGTCGCAAATACCGGCAATGACTTTGCCCTTGACGATATCAGCTTCCGGCGCTGTGTTTCTCCTTTTGGTAACATTTCAGGCAGAGTTTACGAAACCTGCGATGCCCTACCCTATACCGATCAACCTGTTTTGCCCGGATGGACGGTGCAATTGCTTGATGATATGGGAACTGTTCTTGCCGAGCAAGTCACCGGCGCCAATGGCGAATATGCTTTTGCGGATTTGCCATTGGGGCTCTATTATTGCAGGGTCGTAAATCAGCCAGGTTGGATGCCCAAAGTACCAGCAACAGGCCAATATGCCGTCAACTTAAATGATTCTGAACAAATAACGGTACTTAACTTTGGGTTGTGCCCAATGTCGCCCCCCTGCGACGTAACCATTAATCTTACCTATGTCGACAACTGCGGCCACATACAACTCGACGCCGTGGCTTCCGGACCATCCGGCTACAGCTATCAATGGTGCAGCGGCGAATCCACCCAGATGCTCGACCTGATGCTGCCCTGCGGCTCGCACGACTTCTGCGTATCGGTAACCTGCTCCGACGGTTCCGTGGCCAGCGATGCCATTACGGTGGTGGTAACAGACAACATTCCACCCAATATCGTTTGTCCGCAAAACGTGCAATTTGATTGCTTCAGTCCGACAACGCCTTCTGCGACCGGCTTTGCCTCTGCCACCGATAATTGCAATTTCCCCTTAGTAACGTACATGGATGCGGTTACCGGCGGCCAACCCTGCGATCAACTCATCGTGAGAACCTGGAAGGCAGAAGACTGGTGCAACAACATCTCAACTTGTGTACAGACCATCTCGGTGATGGACAACGTGGCGCCCTCCATCAACTGCCAGCAGGATATGACCATTACCGCACTTGATCCCAATTGCGATATGCCGGTATTCGGTATTCACTCGCTGGGCGCTACTGACAACTGCGGCACGCCCACGGTGACCTACGCTATCAATGGCGCTACTGCTGCGTCGGGTTCGGGCGATGCCAGCGGAACCACGTTTAGCTCCGGCACATCTACTGTGACCTATACGGCAACAGATTTGTGCAACAATACAAGCTCCTGTTCCTTCGACGTGACCATCGACTGCGATACCTGCGCCTGTCTGGGTTTCCAGAACCTGGAATTTTATAACTTCCTCAGCGGGCCCAATTTGCCGGCGCTTTGCGACAGCACGTCCGTGATGTTGCCCTGTATCGGGTCCGATGCGTTGTATTGGTTCCAGTGGGGATTGCTGTGTTCCGATCCATTGTGTCAGCAAAGCTATAGCTACAGTATCGTGCCTGCCGCCGGGGGGCCGGCATTGGTATCCGGTACCGTGCCGCTGGGCAGTCCGCCCTTCCTCAACTTCTCCTATAACCAGCTCGCGGGGCCGGGCAACTACCAGATCATCCTCATGGGGCATTGTGGCACTGATTCGTGCACTTGTACGATCAACTTCTCCGTGCCTACCTGCTGCGAATGCGGCGGATTTTCGGGCATGACCTACCGGCCCACGCAGGGCATTATGAACCTGCCATTTATGTGCGGCGATACGATGGGTGTAGCATGCGACCAGGCATTTCAGCCGCGAGTAAACGGACTTTTCCAGTGTATGGGCTCTTCCTGCCCCAGCAACAATCCCATTCAGTGGATATTGACCGACCCGCAGGGCAACCCGATACAGAGCAGTGCCGGCCCAATTACGGCCAATCCGGGATTTAACTTCACCTTAGACCCCACCTGGTTTAACCAGCCCGGTACATACGCACTGACCATGACCGGCATGTGCGGGGGAGTGGCTTGTGATTCTTGTGTGTTGTATCTGGAGTCGCTGGGGTGTCAAGGGCCCTGTTGCGGCTTTACCGACCTATTTATAAACGAACCGAACGGCACCAACCAGTCCATAACCTGCGATGGGCCTGCCGTGAACATCGGCTGTCCCCCTCCGGGTGGCAACTACACCTTAACCGGCAAATACGGAGGTGGGCCGACCATACAAGCGATTATGGTGGACGCTTGTGGTACGGAAGCAAACAACGAGTTTATGATTCTTTATTCAGGCGGAAAAGGATTTAACATAAATGATTTAGAAGTCGATTTAGATCCCTCCGGCAACACCGGAGGATCGCAAAACAACGACATCAACCTGGGCGCCGCAGCATGTGGCTGGCAGACGGGCGAAGCGGGCATGTTTTCCGGTTGTCCAAATGTGATTATAGCCGGCCCGGGCACGGTCATCCCCGCCGATGCCTACCTGGTAATCCAGACCAGCTCCGCAGCTTCCACTTCTAACATTTATGACTTCTCCAATCTTTGTAGCGCACCCCAGCCCGTTTATGTTATCAAAAACGCATGTGTGAGAACCGCTCCCGCTTTCACAAACTTCGGAGCAGGGTTGCACACCACTGTGGTTTCGCTAAACAGCGCCTGTGTGGACAGCGCTACTTACATTAAAAACCTGTTAGCCAATTCTAACGGCGCTTACTTTTTGCCCCCGGCCTTTTACGGCAATGCGGGATGTTTTGCGCCGTCTTATACCCAATTTAACAACAACCTCTCTTACCAGATCAACTGGACCCTGATAGGACCCAGCGGCGCCCAAAATAGCCAGCTTACGGGCAACAGTCCTTATTTTGCGCTTAACCTGCCATCCAGTTACTTCTCCCAGGGCGGCATATATACCCTGACCCTTGACGGGCAAAACGGCAGTGATTCCTGCCAGTGTTCGCTTACGTTTATAGTAGATCAGGGCTGCCCCGACCCCTGCCCCTGCGATCTGGCTGATTTGAATAACGACGTCAATCAGGGATTTGCTACGGCGTATTCCACCTATTCCTGCAAGGTTTGTCTGACCCCGCTGGCCCTCACCGATTGTGACGAAGTAGAGTGGTATGTCAACCAGCCCTTTGGTCAGCCCGTGGGTACCAGTATAGGCAATCAGACCTTCTGTTACAACTTCCCTGTTGGCGGTACGTACACCGTATATATGTCTGTAATTCGCCGGAGATCCGATGGCAGCTTCTGTGAGTCGTCCACCAAAAGCCAGACCGTCACCGTCACTTGTCTGGCCCGGGCCGTATGCGACGTCTCCGCTTTCCCCAATCCCGATTTTGACGAAGGCGCTGTGGAGGGCAGCTTCCTCGAAGGCGGCATGTCGAACGGCTGGACGCGGATATGGGGCGATCCGCATGTACAAGAAAACGACGGTAAATGGAAATTCTCCAAGCGCGGCAATTTTACCAGCGCCGACGTAGTGGGTACCATCGAACCGGTTTGCCTGGCCAAAGACACCGGCACCATCAGTCTGCGCTACGGCATCAGGGAAAAAGGCATCAAAAGCGCCATCGTCGTACAGTTCTTTACCAGCGACAACTACGAATTCGGCGTTTGTGAAAGTGCCGACTGCTACGAAGTGGCCCGCATCGAACTGCCCGACAGCGACAACCCCGAGGAAGAATTCGAAGTTGAAATCCCCTACGATATCAGTAATTGGGATGCTACGGCGACCTGCGGCGACCAGCCCGGCGTGCGGGTGCGGCCGGCCATCTTTGTGACCAGTCCGTTCAGCGACGAACAGGGCCCCGGTTCGCTCACCGTCATCGACCTCGATTACTTCTGCGTAGACGGCAGCGTAATCACTTCGCAATCAGAGCCGGAGCTCAAACAACGTCTGCTCCTCTACCCCAACCCCAACACCGGCCAATTCACCCTCGATTGGCAGGGCGCACCCTGGCCCGAAGGCCGGGTAGAGATCGCCGGCCCGCTGGGACAAACGCTGCGTTCCTTCTCCGTGCCGGAAGGCGCCGGGCAGATGGAAATACAAATCGCCGATTTGCCGGCGGGAATGTATTTTGTGAAGGTGCTGTCGGAAGGGCGGGTGGTGAAGGTGATGCGGGTTGTGAAGTTGTAGGTTGTGGATTCAGACCTTGCAAGGTTTTCGAAACCTTGCAAGGTCTTTCCAATGCCTTTCCGCAAAAGAACGGCGCTACTAATTTTTCCCCTCCTTATCGCTTCGGCGTCTGACTGGGCTTCACCTCTATTTTGCGGGGCATTGCGCGCGAATTCTTGCATTGTAGCTTGACAAGTATCTTACTATTTATAGGGGCATTTTAAAAAAATAAACTTTTTTGCGTAAGCAAATTTGCTTATTTTTGTATAATGAATACGCATTTAGACCTCATCAAAGGCATTCATCCAGGCTTCATTCTTGAACGCGAATTGAATCTAAGGCAATTGCGCAAAGGCCGATTTGCGCTTTCTATACAAGAGTTTCCACAAACATTGGGAGCTATTACCAAAGGTAAACGCGATATGAATACCGCGCTTTCTTTAAAAATCGAAAAAGCGCTCGGACTTGAAGAAGGCTATTTTATGATACTGCAAGTATATTATGATATTGCGCAGGAGAAGAAAAAGCAAAACACAGCATCTCCCGATTTGACCAAGCTGAGACCCGTTTTATTCTGGGATACCAAAATTGAAACGCTGAATTGGCAGAAACAAAAAAAAGCTGTTATCAAAAGAGTATTTGAGCGGGGTAATGATATGGAAAAAGAAGAAATTACGCGTTTCTATGGGGTAGAAACCATTGAAAATATATTACGCGATAATGAATAAAAAACTGTATACCGATATAGTTGCCCCACAGCTATTGCGTATTTTGAAAACGCTCATGGCGTCTCACACATTTGATGATTTCAGGCTGGTTGGAGGCACTGCATTGAGCTTATACAGAGGACATCGAGTATCGGTCGACATAGACCTGTTTACAGATGCCCTTTATGGTTCGATTGATTTTGAAGCTATTGATCATTTTTTGCGTATTACTTACCCCTATGTTGACACTAGCAGTTACAGCATAGTTGGCATGGCAAAGCCCTACTACATTGGTGGCGACAAAAACGATTGCATAAAGTTAGATTTATGTTATACGGATGATTTTATACAGGATATTCAATGGATTGATGGCATTCGACTGGCAACTTTAGAAGAAATTATAGCCATGAAAATAGACGTCATTTCCAGAGGCGGCAGAAAAAAGGATTTCTGGGATATCCATGAATTGATGGATGATTACTCTATTAAAGAAATGCTTGTTTTACACGAAAAACGTTACCCTTACACCCATGACAAAGCGGTAATTAAAGCCAATCTCTGCAGCTTTACCATTGCCGACGAAGATTTCGATCCAATTTGTTTGAGAAATAAACATTGGGAAATCATTAAGTTAGACATGATTGATTTTGCAAAAGGTATTTAGGGCTTGTTTCAGCTATTAAAAAAGCTCGCCATGAAGCATGGGTGAGGGAGCAAGCGGGTATTAATTAGGCTTAGACCTTGCAAGGTCTTTACCGGGCCAAACGGGGCACTCCTCGCCAAATCCCATCAATTTCCCACCGGATTTCATCTAAAATTGACATTAACAGTCGCAGGCTGCTATATTTGAATCAACCTCCAAGATATTGCTCTACTGACGACATGTTGAGCGATAGCCTCTATAGCAATTGATTTCTACTTATCTCAATGCGCTCCATACTTATTGCCTTGATTGACAGGATTTTCATTTGTACATCTAAAAACCAAATCGATATGTATTATAAAACTAGACTCCGGTTTTTACTTGCGCTGGCATGCTGGCTAACTGCCATAGGATACGGAAATGCACAATGCAGCAACCTCGCGCTGGCTTTCGACGGCAACGGCGACTTCATTTCCAGCAATTTGAATACGACCACCCCTGTCATGGCGGGCAACACCGATTTTACGATAGAAGCCTGGTTTTATTCCAGCGCGACGAGCGCTTCCACGAATTGCAACGGCAACTTTAAGCGGCTGATCGGCTTGATAGGCCCTCCGGGCAGTGGCACCCGATTTGAGGTGGGGGAATGTGGCGGCGAGTTAAACTTTTTTTGGAACAATTCGACTTCGGGTAGCGTAGTTCCTATCCTGCTTGACCCCAATAATATTCGCAACAACTGGCATCATATTGCCGTAACGCGCAATAGCAGTACGAATTCCGTCAAAGTGTATCTCGACTGCCTGCCGCTGACCTTTACCGGCGGCACTTCCGGCGCTTTTAATTTTTCGGAGTTGCGCATAGGCCAATGGGGTGGGGGTTCCACTTCAACCGACGAGTGGGAGGGCCGGGTAGACGAAGTGCGCCTGTGGAACCGGGAGCGCACCCCCACCGAAATCTGCGATTTCAAAGACTGTACCCTCGGCGGGACTTCGCCCGACCTGGTCTTCAACTGGACCCTGGACCAAACCCCCGCTGTTACTGCCAATGGCAATAATGCAGGCGCGCTTGCACTCAACATGACGGGCAACTTCAATCACGGCTCGCTTCAAGGATTTAACCTGGGTTCAGGCAACTTGACGAGTAATTTTGTCTGCTCGGACATACCACCCGCTTACTTCTTGAGTATTTCGGACCAACCTGTTTTATTTCCTTCCAGCATTGGCGCCATTTGCAGCGGCGAAGCGGTACACTTCTGCGCTATCAATCAAATTAACCCAGGGCCGCTGCCCCCAAATACAAGCGTCATCTGGGAATACAACGACAACAACCAGGGCTGGCTGCCCGACCCCAACCTGAACCCCGCCTATTCGGGGTATCTGTGCTTCGGTGTGCCGGGTGGAGTAATTACAGCCAACTGCGGGGCCTCGGGGTATGTAGACCGGTTCTACCGCGCCAAGATCACCAAACAGATGGGCAACCTCACCTGTACCTATACCACTTTGGAAACCGGCCTTAGCATATACTGTCCGGTGACCAACCTGCAGATCAGCACCGTGGTCAACGGCCCTACGCCCTTCAACGGCGCTTTTTGCGAGGGCCCTGTCAACATCGACGTATCGCTGAGTTCTACCGATCCCTTTGTTATTCCGCCGGCCATACCGCCCATCGGTTATCTCAGCATTCAATGGCTTATCAACGGCGTGCACGACCCGACCTACGACAACATGACCTTCTTCAATTACAGCATGCCGGCAATAGCCACTTCGCTGTGTTTTGAAGCAATAGTTCAAAATTTCATTTGCGCGCCGGTGACCGCCAAAGTGTGTTTTCAGGTAGACCCCCAACCCATGTGCGGACTCATCGACGGTATGTCGTCCAACTTAATTACAACCCCCAACCCATACTCCTACCTGGTTTGCCCGGGCGACGACGCTGCTGTAGGCATGGTCAATCCCACCCAATTTGTCAATTGCAACCCCGTCTGGCAGTTTTCATTTGACCAGGTAAACTGGCAAAACCTCGGCGCTTCAAATGCCCTCCAAAACACCAATATACTACCTCAGACCTTCCCGCCCAACAACCCTCTATCGCCCTATTTGTGGCCGGCGGGCGCCAACTGCATCTACTACCGCATCGAATGTCGCCCCTTGAGTTACCCCAATTCCGGCTGCGATCCCTGTTACAGCAATATCGTAGAAGTTTGCCTGTTACCTCCGCTGGCAAACGGACTTATCTCGGGCAACCAGCAGTTTTGTTCCATGACCGGTTCCACCACGCTTACGGTGAGCCCCTACAACAGCGCCAACACCTACAGTTGGTACTTAAACGGCATGGGGCCGGTGGGATTTGGACAGAACTACACGGCCAACCAACCCGGTTATTACACCGTCGTCATCACCGATGCCTACGGTTGCCATTCGGTAGTTACGCCGCCATTTTATGTAGAGGAATGCATCATCGTGCCGCTCATCAGTTGCCCCATAGACAACCCTTGCGCCTGTGACGGCCTACCTATCACGCTGAGCGGCTGCGATTCGTACGATACCTGTGGGGGTACAGGGCCGCTGACGTACACCTGGTCGGCCAGCAATGGCGGCCCCGGTACGGTATCCGGCCCGGGCGGATGCGAGTTTACCCACATCCCCGACCCGTTAGTGGGCACCACCTATACGCTTACGGTGTGCAATTCGCTCAACCCCAGTTGTTGCGCGACTTCTACGCTTTTCATTAAGCCTTGCAACTAGTGAGTTATCATGCGGATTGTACCCATTTTCAAAAAGCTAAATTTCAGGAAATGAAAAAGTTATTGACAATAAAAAATATATCGCGACTGCTACGTTGTTGTTTGGTTGCGCTTTTCATGTGGTGCACATTGCCCCTTGTACATGGACAGTTTCAATCTATTATCGGACTGTCGCATCCTGTTTATGAGCGAGGCATAAGCGGCGTTCTCGACCCGTCGGGAAATTTCGTCATTTTAGGCCACAATTTTAACCACCCCAATGCTCTTGATCCCAGTGGCGACCTCCAACTTGTGTGGCTTAATAACTCCGGCGCTTTTGCAGCAAACACCAAAATTTTGGGTATTCAACTTACGGAACAAGCTGCCTGGATCGAAAATACGGTATGCAATGCAAGCAACCGATATATAGTAACCGGCACCGACCAGGACGATATATTGCTCGCTTTGCTCGACTTATCGGGTTTTCCCGTTTGGACAAAAAAAATAGGCCGGCCCAATATGGTAGAGTCGGGCGCTTGCGTAAAAAGGGACGCCACCGGCAACCACGTTGTTCTGGGCAACCAGATAGACCCCGCTAGCGGTATTTCTTCCGTGCATATCAGCATGATCAACTGCGCTGGCAATTCGCTTTGGGTGAACGTCTACACCCTGAACGGCTATTCCTTAACAGCCACTTCGATTACTACATTCGCGACTTTCCAATCGATTTGCCCGGCAATGTTCAGCCCTAATACCTATTTCGCTACCGGCAGAGCGTTACCCCTGGCCGGCGGCAATGAAGTGGTATTTATATTGGCTATTGATGTAAATACCGGCGCGATTCAATATTTCAAAACCTATGACATAGCCCCCGGCGCCGACGATATTGCCACCACTATACAAGGCAGTTGCGCATTTGATCAACTGGGAGAATTATGGATTTCAGGTTACTCCATTGATAATAACGTCCCATCTACCCAGGTGTTAATGATGAAAACCGATTTCAGCGGAAACCCGTTGTGGGCGAATAACTATGACAGAGCAAACGGAGATGAGTTTGCCACCCATTTTGTTTTTGATAGTAATAACAAAATAGTGGTCACTGGAAAAGCGGAAGAGAACGTCGTTTTTCAGGGTACCAAATCGGGCAATTGTATGCTCATGCGAATGGATGCCGGCGGAAGTATTATTGATTGGGGATATACTTATACCAACAACGATTTTTCGTCGCAAGGCAACCGCGTAATAGCGGCGCCTAATAACGAATATTATATCGCCGGGCAAACGCTCGAACTACTATCGCCTTCACAATCCTCCACTAATATTTTGGCAATAAAAACCGACCAGCAAGGGCAAACCACCAGCAATTGTTTCAATAGTGACACCATAATTATTTCAGGCCGAATACCTGTGGTCGGTACACCAATGCTCAACTTACAGGATAATCCCCCGCCGAATAATTCGGGTCTGGATATCGTCACGATTACCGATCAATCGTCACCCGCTTGTGCGCCGCCGCCTTGCCCGGCAGATTTTACCTGGGTGACCAGCAATTGCTTTGACGTGACGTTCACAGGTACCAGCAGTTCTAACATCCCGGGCAACTATACTTTCATCTGGGATATTGGCTGTGATAACAACCCGGAATATACGCAAAACGTATTATCTAACACCAGTAGCGTGAATCACACCTTCCCTTGTGGCGGAGGCGTCTTCAACGTATGCCTGACCGTAATCGATCCGACGGGATGCGCCAGCAACCAGGTCATGCACACCATCACCGTACCCAGCACTTGTTGCGGGCAAGTAAACGCTACTTCAATAACCTGCGGCAGCACGCTCAATGAATACAATTACAGCGTTACCGTTAGCAATCCGCTGGGTTCTACGGCATGCGCGTGTACCGTATCGGCCGGCACAGGGGTAGCTTTGGGGCCTTATACGTGTACTTCTACGCCTACCACTATCACCGTTACCGGTACGGCTATATTTACCACACCGGTAGTGCCGCTTAGCCTGAATCTAAGCGTGCAGACCAGTTGCATTTGCCCGGGTACTAACCTGCCTTATACCTGTACGCTGCCGGTATCCATCCCGACTATATGTTGCAAAACGATAGCTGTAGCAGACCATATCGTCTGCAAAGACGACGCTGCCTATGACGTGCCGATACAGGTAACCAACTGGCCGCCGCTCAACAATATCTCACAGGTGAGTTGGTACGTATTACCAAAACCGGCGAATGGAATATGCCCAAACTATTGGGGTGGTACGCCTTATCAGGACAATCTCACCAACGTACCGGAACCCCTGCATTTGAACCCCCAAACCCTCAAAACCGACTTGTGCGTGTACGTCGTTGTGCACCTCAATGACGGGCCTTGTACCATGCTCACTTCCAACATAGCCATGGTGACCTTGTGCGCGCCCAGTACTTGTGATGTTGCCGGTATCGACACCTGCTTTACGGGCACGCCTATCGTGCCTGGCTTGCTTACACTCAACTTAAATTCGCCGGCCAACGCCTGTCCGCCCACTATCGACTGGTACGATCCCAACGGTATGCATGTGTACAGCGGCCCCGGCCCTTACCAGCCCACGCTGGCCCTGTCGATGGCCAACCCGGCGAATTGTTATGAAGACTTTTTCTACACCGTGCGCATTACCGACGAATGCGGGCAGCGCGACTGCCAGGCGCGCATCAGGTTGTACAGCTCGACGGCTGCTGTCGGCACGCTGGCCATGGATCCACTGGAGTCGCAGCCGTTTTGCCCCGGCGAAGATGCCACGCTCAAGTTTACGCCCGCATGCGCAGGCGCCCCGCCCAAATGGACCTGGCATTTCCGCGATTGTGTGGGCGGCCCTTCCTCTCCGATACAAGGTACAGGCATGATGAATCCTACTTTCAACACCAACAAACTGTACCAATCGGGTTGGTATATTGTTGAGGCGAGCAACGGCGTTTGCCCGCCCAATCGGGTAGAATACAAAATTGAGGTAAAAGATCCGTTGGCCATCGTCAATTTCACCGCCGTACCCGATCCCTGCGTAGAACTTTATGTAGACCTTTCCGTCGATTTTACGCCTTGCACCATCCAGGGCTGCGGTACGTCCTGTTCCTGTACCTATACCGTAGAATGGTACCTAAATGGCTTTTTGATTGGCAGTACCCAGACCTCATTACCTACAGCCACCTTTACCTGGAACGGCACGCCGCTCACCGGCAACTACTACGCGGTAGTAAAAGACGACTGCTGCCTAAACAATACGGCGACCACCTGGCCCATCGCTATTGAACCAAGCTGTGTGCCGGTGATCTTGGGGCCTTGTTTTATCTGCGACAACGACCCGGTGACCTTGATGGCCCAAATGGTCGTACCCCCCAACAAGCCTTGTACCGACCCTTGTACCTTTACCTGGTACGACGCCGTATTTGATTTGTTGAGCAACCAATGGATACAGGGTTCGGTTATCGGCTCAGGCCCGACGCTGACCGTGACTACCGGTGGATATTACTTCCTTGAATCTAACTGCAACGGCTGCATCAAAACCGCACAATTCCACCTCTTGCCTTGCCAGAGCGGACAGCTTGTTGCCGACGCGGAGTGCGGGGTCGTATCCGTTGAAGAATTGCTGCCCAAAGAAGAAACCCCCATCCGCTTGTACCCCAATCCGGCCACCGGCAATATTACCGTAGAATGGCTGGGGCAACAACCCCTCGACACGAGGTTGATCCTGATCAACTCCACCGGCGCGGTACTGCGCAACATCGACGTACCCGACCAGTCGGGGTTGATGCTGATCGATCTGGCTGAATTACCGGCGGGAATGTATTTTGTAAAAATTGAATCGGCGGGCGGGCAGTTGAATGTGGCGAAGATTGTGAAACAATAGTGTCGGGTTCTATGAAGTACGCTACGTAGCGATGCGGTTTTATACCCATCGATACGTAGCGCTACCTGGTCTTCCCTGATAACCGGGCTTGCCTAGAAGCTTGCAAGGTCTTTCGAGGAATACTCCCATAGGTGTACGATATAGATTTTCTTAATCAAATATTTGTTATCATGAATAAAAACAACTTCGTATCCCCTGATGCTGCCAATCAACAAATTGAATCCGATGCCGATCAAATTGCGTCACTGAAAAGATTGATGTATTTGTTTTTGCCGGCCTGTATCATCTTGTCAATATGGGTAATATTCGACTTGAACCAATTGGAGTCCGGAGGGGCAGACAGCGTCAGGTTATGGGCCCCGGTTGCGTTTTTGTACAATCAATTGGGCTATTGGCCGGCTATACTGTTTGTGCCTGTATTGGGTTTGGCAGTGTTAGGGCTGTTATGGCGCCAAATACGCCTTCACCCGTCGTAATTACCCCGTAATGAGTTCCATATCAACAACATTCACGCTTAAACAAAACCCGGACATTGACCAATGGTGGCCGATCATCCTGTTCCTCAGTATTTTTGTGGTGATGGCCATTTTTGGTGATGATACAACCTGGCTGCGCGATTACGTCATTGTTATGTTGACTTTGTCGGTCGCGCTGAGTATTGTATTGTGGCGAAAAGCCAAATGTGTATTATATGCCGATTCAGAGCAATTGGTCATTGAGGTGACCAGAGCCGGCTATCGGGCGCCCGTGGGAACAACCAGTCTGCCCTGGCAAAATTTGATCAACTACGAATTTGACGAAGGCGAAAGCGAAGATACGATTGAATTGAGGTGGTCGTATGGCATTTCCCGAACGTTTTCAGGCACAGATCTGAATGCGTTTTATGCTTATCTGAAAAATGCTATGCCAAATAAAGAGCGGCGCTACTGATTTCCCCCCCCCTATCGATTCGCCGTCCGACTCGGCCTCACTTCTATCTTACTCGGCAAGGTGCGCGGATTCATGCGCAACAGATCCACCACCATCTGGCCCAGGTCTTCGGGTTGTATTTTCCAGGCGTCGGCGGCATTTGGCTCGTGGTTGTTGAAATGGGTGGCGACAGAGCCCGGCATGATGGTGGAACACTTGACGCCGGCATCCCGCAGGTCGAGCATGACGGCCTGGGTGAAGCCCACCAGTCCGAATTTACTGGCATTGTATGCCGATGCCGTGGCGAAGAAATTGGTGCCCGCCAGACTCGCGATGCTGATGAAATATCCTTGTGCCTCAATGAGCGGGTTGAGCGCAGCTTTCAGGCTGTAAAACACGCCGGTGAGGTTGGTATCGATGGTTTCATGCCATTGCTCGGGGGTCATTTCGGTGATGGAGGTGAAATGGCCGACGCCCGCATTGGCGATGAGAATGTCGAGGCGACCAAAAGCCTCCAGGGTTTGGGCTACCGCTTTTTTCATAGCGTCGAAATCACGGGTATCGGCCACAATGCCGATGATCTTGCCGGTTCCTGTGCCCGACAATTCCCGCACTGCGGCGTCCAAAGCGCTCTGATGACGGCCGGTGACGGCCACATTGATTCCTTCCTGCAGCAGGCTGGCGGCGACGCCGTAGCCGATGCCTTTGCTACCCCCGGTGACGAGGGCTGTTTTTCCGTTGAGTTTGTTCATAATAGTAGGAACATTGGGAGGTGGAAATGGTTGAAAAATGAGGCGTCATTCCTTAGCAAGCAAACGGGATCCGTTGAAGGTCATTAATCCGGAGTTTTTTGCCAAGACGTCTTGAACAGGATTTTTAGGATTAAAAGAGGCACAGGATGTGTTTTGTCATCTTGTATATCCCTAAATCCTATAGATCTTGTTCGAAACATCTATGAATCTGGTGTATCCTTTCATCCGAAAAACACCTCCATTCGTAGGAATTGAGAGGGCCCATAGGCTAAAAACATTGGCCGCACCGCCATTAGTTCGTATTTTAGGCTAAAATCTCATTTCGATGAAAAATTACCGCACTCCTATTCTGCTGCTCACAGCGCTGTTTTTTAGTTTTTTACTCGTATCCTGCGCCGATGTAGAGCCCATAAACGAATGCCTCAAGGGCAAAGAATACGGCTTTCTTTACGGCTTAATACACGGCTTCATTACCCCTTTCAGCTTTATAGCCAGTTTGTTTGACGACGAAGTAGCCATTTACGCAGTCAACAACAGCGGTTGGTGGTACGACCTCGGGTTTCTGCTCGGTTCGGGCGGCTGGGGTTTTATGGCGGGGAATAGGTCGAAGAAAAGGGGGTAGGTTGTGGGTTGTGAGTTGTCCGCATTCCCATTTGGCTTTTTACCCAAAAATCCCTATATTCGCAATTATATATGTATAGCTAAATATGGATACCACTCGCGTGCAAAACACTAAAAAAGAACAATCAGACAATCCGCTGACGCTAATCAAGCCAAAGCGAACGCCCAGACGCTATACCTTGGGAGAATACCTGCGCAAGGAAGAACGCAGCCAGGAGCGCCACGAATATTTCAATGGAATAATAAGCCCCGTTCCTATGGCAAAAGGCCCACACAACATCGTCACGGCAAATGTCGTTGCCGCTTTGAAACATGCGCTAAAAACCGCTGAAAAACAATACATTGTCTTTAGCAGCGACCAAAAGGTATACCTCCCCGAACTGAATATCGGCCTATATCCCGATGTGCTGGTCGTATGTAAAAAACCCGAATATTGGGACGATGAAGAATTGCTGTTAACCAACCCTCTTTTGATCGTAGAGGTATTGTCTAAAAGCACGCGCAATTTTGACCAAAGTCATAAATTCAACTATTACAAATCTCTGCCATCCTTCAAAGAATATGTTCTCATTGAACAAACGCACTGCCAGGCGGAAACCTGGTACCGCGAAGCGCCCGACCTGTGGCGTAATACTGTGATGAACGACCTTGCCGGATTTCTAAACCTGCGTTCTGTGGAATGCAAGATTGCGATGGCCGATATCTACGAGCATATTGCGTTCGAGGAAATTCCGGCAAAACCGGGAAAGCAGAAAAGAAAGTAATAGCTGCCAAATCTCATCAATTTCCAACCGAATATCACATATCCAGGCAGACCCTGAAAAAAGGGATTAGATTTATCCGCGTATTTAATTTCTAATTCTTAGCGACTTACTTTTATTATCTCCCATTGCTATCCTGCTATTCAAACACTCATGCCCTGCGGCAGATTTTGACGCAGACGGCTGTGTTTTAACTTATCATTAGTTAATCAAACCCATTATCCAATGAGATTACCCAATTATCATCGACTCATTCCGATGGCATTTTTTTGTCTGTTTTTGTCGATATGGGGCTTTGCCCAAACCAGCAGCCGGGATTACACCAAAAACCTTAAGGCCAAACCTGGGCGTGTTGTAATGAAGGCTAAAAAATCGACGCCTGCCCATAAAAAACGCGCTGATGTGCCGGTTACAGCGCCCACCGATTGTAACAACGACGTGATTGCTCCCGAAATACATTGCCCGGGCGGCAACTGCATGCCCAATGCCCGGGCCGCCTATCTAAGCACTTATTTTGGCGAACCATGGGGGTATAACAACAACATCGAGGCCATGGATGCCGTGTTTGGCGCGGGCAACTGGGATTATCTCCAGATGGAAAACGCAGATGTAGCCACGCTGCTATCCCCTGCCTACAAGGTAATTTTTTTGGAGGGCAGTAACGGCGGAGGGTTCGCCCTCGAGGCGTTTCTGGCTGCTCATTTGCAAGCGCTTGAAAACTGGGTGGCCACCGGAGGGGCCTTGTTCCTCAACTGTGCGCCCAACGAAGGTTATGGGCCTTATTCGATGAATCTGGGATTTGGCGGGGTAACGCTCCAAAACTTTCAATACATTGATGAGGCGATTGTACAGGAGCCTGCTCATCCGATATTCAGCCAGCCTTTTGCACCGGCAAGCGGCCCCTTTTATGCTAATTCATTTCTTCATGCCACTATTTCCGGTCCCGTCGGCCAGATATTGATTACCGACCCCACTGGTACGGCCATCGGTTTGTCGGTAAAAGACTTCGGCGTGGGAAAGGTCTATTTTGGAGGAATGACCTTGCCGTATTTTCACACGCCTTATCCTAATGGCCAATACATGCGGCAAAACATACTCGCAGATCTAAACGCCTTATGCGGGGAAGGTTTGACCGTGCCCGCCGATGCAGGCGCATGCGTAGCCACCATAGTCGACCAATCGCTGGATGCCACCGCTACCGACGACTGTGCCCTGGCCTCCCTGACCCACGACTTTGCGGGTGCGCCGTCCAACACGACGCTGAGTGGCGCCGTGTTACCTGTGGGTATAACACAAGTGAAATGGACGGCGGTTGATGACGCCGGAAACACCGGCTCCTGTGAAGTATTTCTGTGGGTTAGAGAAGAAATAGCGCCCGCGATCACCTGTCCGGATGCCATCGATTTAGCTTCCGAACCAGAAAACTGCGGCGCCATCGTAGACTTCACCGTGGCCGCTACTGATAATTGCGATCCGGCCCCGGTGATTACCGCCACCCTGGCTTCCGGATCATTTTTCTCCATCGGCAATACAACCGTATATGCAACGGCTACCGACGCCTCCGGTAATGCTATGACGTGTACTTTCGAAGTCACGATAACACCTGCGCCCGAAGTGTGCAACGGCCTTGACGACGACTGCAACGGATATATTGATGACGGAGCGCCCGGCGACAATATCTTTTATGCCGACAACGACGGCGACGGCTACGGCGATCCCAATAATTTCGAAGTAACCTGTATAGCATCCCCAGGTTATGTGGATAATTCGCTCGACTGCGACGATGCTAATTACTACATACAGCCCGGCATGTACGAGTATTGCAACGGTTTGGATGACAACTGCGACGGCAATATCGACGAAGGCGTTGCTCCTACCTGGTACGCCGATGAAGACGGCGATGGCTACGGCGACCCCGAAACCGCTCAAACCGACTGCAGTCAACCCGCCGGATACGTTGATAATGGAGGTGATTGCGACGACACCGAAGCCTATATCCATCCCGGCGCACTCGAAGATTGCACCAACCTCATAGACGAAAACTGCGACGGCATCCTGGGTGATAACAACTTCACGATTGAAGAAACCCATACCGACGTATTTTGCGCCGGCACACCCGATGGCGCCATTAGCCTGTCCATGACGCCAGCGCAAAACTACCCCGTTATTTTATGGAGTACCGGAGCCTACGGCACACCCACACTAAACAATCTGCAGCACGGCACATACAGAGTCACAGTGACCAACGAATGTGGAACTTTCAAAACCAAAATCATTGTAATCCAACCATCCGCCTCGCCTGCCTTACAGGTAGTAATGAACGGCACCGACAATATTTGCGCCGGCAGCGGCAGCGGCGAAATCACTGCTACTGCTCAGGGTGGTTGTGGCAATTACACCTATGTATGGAATACTGGCGATACGCAGCCTACACTCACGGGATTGTCGGGTGGCTATTACGAAGTCACTGTCACCGACGACTGTGGATGCACCCAAGTCGGCGCTTTTACTATTAATGAGCCTTACCCGCTCGGATTATATTTTGGTGCGATCATACCGCTTTTAGACGGCTCCTACTTTGTGCAAGTCGTGCCCTACGGCGGCGCCCCGGCATACCAATTCCGGAGGAGCGAGCTCCCTACGGGGTTCACCGCTTGGAGCAACAGCAATGGTTTTATGAGTTTAACCCCGGGCAACTATATTTTTGAAGTCGAAGATATGAGCGGATGCACGGCGCAGGCAGAACTCTCCCTTGAAGCCTTTTCGCCCTTCACGATGGATGATCAGCTGACGGATATCCTTACAGACAAGTTGGAACAAAAACAAGGTGGGTTGCCGACATCTCCTCATATTACAGGAAATTTGGGTACATCCATAAAGCTGTTCCCCAACCCTGCTTCGGGCTATTTCACAGTAGAACTTCCCGTACTACCAACAAACAACATGATCTTATACGCCACCGATGCCGGCGGGCGCGTAGCACTTCAACAACAAGCCACAACAGACAGCCAACTCCAGACGATCGATGCCGGCGCTTTATCGCCTGGCGCCTACTACATGCAAGTGGTGCTTGAAGGCAAGGTAATCGCTGTGGAAAAATTTGTGATACAATAGCCCTGGCGAGGCTAATTCTGGAAATACTGGTTCAGGCAAAAGAGCCTGGATCAGCATTTCCAAGGTTTTTTTCATATAACAAAACCGTACGATTTATTCCTGCGTATACGCTAAAAAGAAAGTCAGCTTTAACAGTTGCCGACTCGTTCAAGTCTTCGCCTTGCATTTGTCTTTCTCCGTTAAAATCGCTATATTCGCAGCAATTACAAGACTATTATGCACGCCACCCAAAAGCAAATCATCACCGACATCTCTCAGCTCGACCCCGAGGCCAGCTATACCTATGCCGACTACCTGCTGTGGCGCTTGCAGGAAAGCGTGGAGCTCATCAAAGGCAAATTGTTCAGGATGAGCCCGGCGCCGAGCAGGAATCACCAACAAATTTCGCGAGAGATAAGTCGCATTTTTTTTAATTATTTCCATCAAAAAAATTGCCAGGCTTTCTCAGCGCCCTTTGACGTACGGCTACCCGTGAGCCGCAAAAAAGGCGAGGATACGACCGTGGTGCAACCCGATCTCTGCGTGATCTGCGACCCCGCCAAACTCGACGAACGCGGCTGCGCCGGCGCCCCCGACCTGATCGTGGAAATCCTGTCGCCCGGCAACAGCATTAAAGAAATGCGCGATAAATACCGGGTGTATGAAGAAGCAGGCGTAAGGGAATATTGGATCGTCAACCCGGCTGAAAAAGTGGTATTGGTTTACGTGCTCAACGAAAAAGGCATCTACATCGGCCTGGCCCCGGCCACGGAGGAAGACACCCTTCGCGCCGCTATTTTCCCGGAATTGGCGGTGGATTTGAAAGAGGTTTTTGTGTAACCATTAAATATACAACTTCCGCACCTCCTCTTCTATCGTCTTTTGCACAGTTGTCCAATCGACGGCCTCGAGGAGCACCGGGTTTTCGTCTTCTTCGGCGTCGTCAAAGTAGAGGAGGCTTTTCATTACTAAAAACCGATTACCATCGGGATATTTTTTTTCGTAAAATGCCAGAATTTGAGCGAGTGAAAATTGTTTTAGCAAAAAATATAAATCCGTAAAATCCCGCTTTCTTCCCCGTCCGGTTATCGCTGATAATTTCATGGCCGCTATATCTTCCAACCCGGCAAGCCTGATATTTTGCTGTGTTCGAACTTCCGATAACCAGGCGTATTGATAGCGGACAAAATCGACTTTGATGCCGCTAACTTTAACGCTATATATATTTCTGGATGCAGTAAGTTGCTCTAATTCCCCATAATCCATCAGCAAAGAAGAAATTTTCGGAATATCAAGCACCTCTGGAAACCCAAATAAATCAAGGTCAAACGACTTGCGATGACCTATTTGCAACGATAAGGCTGTGCCACCTACCAGCGTAAAAGGAGACAAATCCGATTCGGTCATCAGGTTATTCAATAAACCCAGTGTCCCGGGTTCAACTGTATGTAGGTGTAACATCTGAATTGCTCTTGTGGGATATTAAAAAGTTTGCTCAAAAAATTAAGCGTCTTCTTATCCAAATCGCGAGATTGCAACATTTCTGCGCGAATTCGGTCGAGGCCATAATATTCACGAGTAATTATCCAATCCGACCAATTACCGCGAGTTACCACCCGCTCAATCACATACCGGGCCTTGCCGTCCCAGTCGATGCTGTCGTAGTCGGTATCCCAGAACAATACGCGGGAGAGTTGCGGCGGTGATTTTTTTTCCATAGTGGTGTAAAGTTAGGCAAAAAATAGCAGTTTGCGAGCGGGCAGTAGTATCTTAGCAAATCCTGATTAACCCATACTTCTGCCTATGCGTTATGTTGCTGTTTTTCTACTCGCCACCCTGGCCTTCTCCTGCTCCCGGCAAATAAAACCCGTAATTGACGTCGCCAATGCCAATAAAAAACAAACCTATTACATTCCCAAAAGTAAAGCGTTTGTCTACGTACCCTCCGGCTCTTTGCGAATGCCCGCCAAAAGCGACGGCCTTCAGCGGTCGATTTCGGTGCAGGGCTTTTTTTTGTTAAACCACGAAGTAACCGTAGGCGAATACCAACTTTTTCTGGAATCGCTGTTAAAAGAAAATAAACAGTCCGAGTTCGATATTGCCCGCATCTACCCCGATACGCTGGGCGTTTTGCCCGCCGACTATTTTACGTCGCCGGCGTATAAAAATCATCCGGTTGTATGTGTGAGCGGAGAAGGCGCCGTTTTGTTTTGTAAATGGCTCTCGGAACGGGCGAAGGCCGATGCAGGAAAGGCCGATACCAGCCGCATTCATTTTCGGCTGCCCACCTCCCATGAATGGGTTTATGCGGCTATGGGCGGATACGACACGTTGTCTTATTCGTCCAGAGTTACTTATAATTTAAAAAATTGTAAATTACTGAATTTCAGAGACATAGAACCGCCGTCTATTCAGCCTGCTATTTTTTATTTTCCAAATAATTACGGTTTGTACAACATGTCGGGCAATGCTGCGGAAATGGTCATTTCGTGGCGACCCAATGCCAACAACGACAAATTCCGCATTTTGTTTGGCAGCATTGGCGGCAGTTGGAACAGTTCGAGCGAAGAAGTCAAAATTTCTGCACCGGATCCCTACGTCAAAACGCCCGCGCCAAGCCCGTATATCGGTTTCAGGCCTTTGTGCAATTTCCTGGGTTGGGCGATTAATGATTATTAAGGGAGCGTTAAAGTAGATTTAAGCAATATATCGCTTGAATGTCAATCTTTTATCGCCCGATATATTTTATTTTTACAAAAATAATGTATTTTTAAAGCTGGAGAATATCCGCGCAACGCGGGTATATGGATGTATTAACGCCTAAAACCATAATCTCATGAAATCGTTTTCCCAAAAACGGGCGCTGTTGTCGTTCATGGTATTCGTATCAATAACCTCCCTTTCTCAAGCCCAAAACTATAGCATTTCAGGGCCGCAAACCTTATGTATAGGAGGTGACTTTATTGTCATTTCTTACCAGGTTCAAGGCGATACGCCGTACGATGTTGCACAAATGGACCATGTTGTTTTTCACACCACCAATCTTAACTTCTCATTTGTTAATCTGGCCGGCGGTTATGGCGAAGCAGTCATAATCCTGTATGACTTTGTAGAACCATATACTATTACCGTATCAGCGGAAGTCATAACGATCACCGGCCAGGTGTATTGGACGCCTGTTTTTACTACCAATGTGATGTACTGCCCCGACCCCTTGGTGGTATCGGCCACGCCTTCCCAACATTGCCCTGCGAATACCCCTGTCGCTGTACCTCCCGGTACTGTTGGGCTGGCGCTATCGAATGAACAGGCAATCACCCCCGGTCAGCAGTTCTGTATGCCGGTAACTACCACTAATTTTTTCAATATCTTCGGCATGGGGCTCAACATACACTACGACGCCGATGTGTTGCAATTTGAGTCGGCGACCGATATGGGGATTTCCGGGCTTAACCAGGCAGACTTTAGCGAACCTTCGCCAGGCCAAATCAGCGTATTTTGGGCGCCCCCCGGTATTAATCCCGCTTCATTGGCCAATGGCGATACGCTGTTCCAACTCTGTTTTACGGCGCTCTCCGGCGGATGCTCTTCTGAAGTGACTTTCGGTCAAAGCACCGTGAACATCGCTAATGGCCCCGATATACCCGTTGCGGGTACATCCGGGCAAATCCAACTTAACAGCATCAGTGGGCAGGATCAAATGCCAACCACCTGTTGCGATAATGTCTGCGCCGGGGCTAAGGTGCGTTATACCGTACTTACGGAGTACGACGGACTACCCCCGGTTTACGGCGCTTTCGCCGGAGCAACGAGCCATACCTGGCTCCCTGCCGAACGCGCCTTTGAGGTGGTATGGGGCCAGCCAGGCAGTGGTACAGTTAATATTCAAATTAATTCCTACCTGCAGATTCAGCGCTGCGTCAATATCCTGGCTAAACCGGAAGCGGCATTTACTGCCAATATACCCGATAGCAGCGATACGCTGCGCGTTTGCCAGGGCCAATCGGTTTTTTTTAGCAATAATTCCTCTCAGGAAGCCTTAAGCTTTTTTTGGCAATTTGGCGATAATACCATCAGCGCCGAGTCCAACCCCGAACACGCCTGGCAAAACCCCGGCAACTACCGCATGGCACTGATTGCCTACAACGAATGCCTCTGCCCGGATACAACCTGGTTGAATGTAGCAGTTTCACCCGCTCTGGCGCCAACGCTTACCTGCAAGGGTACAATATGCGAACAAACCGCCGTCACCTATACCACCGACGCCGATTGCGGCACTTTTTTCTGGACGGTCAGCCCCAACGGCACAATAACGGCAGGCGGAGGCCCCCAGGATAATTTTATCAGCATCAACTGGTTGAGCGGACCCGAAGGTTTTGTGCAACTCCAGGTAGACAACTGCAACTCCGGCAATTACTGCTCCAAACCCAATCTGATGCGCGTGCCCATTATTGGCAATTCGGTCGAAATTCAAGGCCCGGAAATCGTGTGCAGAGCGGACGTGGCAACCTACACCGCCCCTGCATTCGGCGCAACGGAATATACATGGTCAACTTCGGCCATGGGGATCCTCCAATCAGGCCAGGGATCTACGGAAGTGAATGTGCAGTGGGCCGCTTCTTTTAATACCGAACCGCAATGGGTGGCGCTGTCTTATTACAACTGTTACCTGGATTGCGGCGGCAGCGATACGATATGGGTGAATATTATACCCGATTTTTATATTGACGGACCGCCGGAAGTATGTTTTAATAGCACCCGGTCGTTTGATGCCAGAAGAACCGACGATTCGAATATGTTGATCGCTTGTAATTGGGAATTGTTATCAACTGACGGCGCAACCGTATGGTCATCCGCCAATCCCAACACTTCAGCGAGTATCTTTTTTTCCATCCCGCCTGGCGAATATAAACTGGTAGCCACAGCGGCAGTACCAGGAAGTGCATGTATCGCTGTCCACGAACGCCCTTTGCGCGTGATGGAAATCCCGGATGCGCTAAGCGGCATTGGGGGTGAACTGTTGATTTGTCCAGGCCAACTTTATGTCTATACGGCCTTGGGCATGTCGCCGGATTTAAATGTAATATGGTTCTTGACCGGCCAGGCTAACGGAGTTAGCATACAATACGGCCCTGCTATTTCTGTTGTATGGGGCACTTCACCCCTGCGTAGAATAAGAGCCTCGCAAATAACTCCCCAAGGATGCAGTTCGGCAACGACGGAGATATTGCTTACTGCTTTGCCTGCGGTGACCATCACTGGCGATTCATCGCTCTGCGCCGGCCAAAGCGCCGTGTATTCGGTACAGGATTTTGAACAGGTAGACTACGCCTGGACCATAACGCCCGCCAACGCCGGCACAATACTGGGCGAAACCAATGCCGCCTCTGTCGAAATCCTGTGGCATGAGGCAGGATCTGCTACGCTCAGCCTGTCGGTATGCGGCCAGAATACGTCGTTTGCGGTCGCGGTACATCCCAATCCCGAACCCCAGGTTTTGCACCCCGAATACCTATGCCCGGGCCAAACGGCAACGGTGCAAACACAGCAGGTTTACCCCGCCTATTCCTGGCGCAACGAAAGCGGCTCGCCGGTATCTGCCGCTGCAAGCCCCTCGCTGCCGCCGGGCTACTATCAGTTGTCAGTAACCAATGGTCAGGGCTGCACCGGCGCAGCATCGTTTAATATCGAAGGTTACCCCAGCCCGGATATTTCGCTTTCTACGCCCGACAATACCGGACTTTGCCCAGGCGGGCCGCCTTCTACACTTTACGCGCTCGATACGGATGAAGGATACTCGTATAAATGGCTGTACAACGGCGCTCCAATAGCCGGCGCTACGGAGGCAACCTATTCCACCGACCAACTGGGCGCTTACCAGGTAGCGGTCACCGACCACAACGGCTGCCAGGCCTCGTCGAATACCGTGTACTTTTTTGCTTATTGCAATTCACAAGGCCAGGGTGGCTTTCCCGGAAGTTGCGGACTGGAGGGCGGTTGCGACGGCGGAGGCGGCACGCCGTCAAATTGCGAACCCAATACAAATCTGTCATTTGATATTTTCTCCACGCCGGAATGCAACGAGTCGTTTTATGTAAATACTTCTCCGGCTTACGTGCCGGGCAGCGTATCCTGGAGTTTTGGCGACCCCGTCTCCGGCAGTGCCAATTTTTCAAGCGCAGCGAGTCCTTCGCATGTCTTTAGTATGGCCGGCTTTTTTCAGATCAGGCTCAACGCCGATGTCCTGATGCCTGCTCCCGAAACCTGCCTGGCTATAAAGGTCGACACCGTGCCGCTGGCCGCCAATTTTTATTTTGAAAATACCTGCCCCGGCGCTCCCCTGAATTTTTTTGACGCCTCTACTTTCTTGCCTATCGACAGCATCGTAGCCTGGCATTGGGACTTTGGCGATCCCGCATCGGGTGCAGATAATATAAGTACGGACAAAAACCCGGCACACAGCTATGGCGCCTCCGGAAACTATACGGTGACCCTCACTGCAACCGTATCAAGCGGTTGCAGTTCAACAACGACAAAAACCGTAGAGGTATTTTCGCGCCCAACGGCCTATTTCGACCTGCCTAATGTCAGTTGCGCTGCCACGGCGCTGCCTTTTACTGCCCAATCAGGCGCCGATTTGACGCAATCGCACTGGGACTTCGGCGACCCCGCCTCCGGCTCCGCTAATACGTCTGCAAACGAGCAAGCCTTTCACCGATACGAAACCGCCGGCGATTATACCATCACGCTTACAACAACCAATATTTACGGTTGCGATAGTAGCTTCAGCCGCACAATCGCCGTCACGCCCAACGTGCTGAATGGCATTATCAACTACCAGCCGTATTTCTGCGAAGGCGATAGTATGTTGCTGCAAGCGCCGGCAAGCGGCTCGCAGTGGGCCTGGAGTACCGGCGAAAACACCAAGAATATTACAGTTTACGCCAGCGGCGTATATTCCGTAACTATTAGCAATGACTCCGGCTGTACCTACCAGCCTGCTCCTGCGGTTGTGACGGAAATACCCGCGCCAAACAACGTCATCCGCGCCGTACAATACAATGACGTTGGGCAAGTGCAGAGTTATTTCTACGGCTCGTTATCTGTCTGCGACGGCGAAGACGTTTTTCTTGAGCTAACAGCAGGTAGTAATCAGACCTATCTGTGGAGTAACGGCAATTCCGGGCCGCAAATCGAATTTTCAGCGGCAAGAGGAACGCTGTTGCCTCCCGGCATACACGAAATTTTTGTTACTGTTACCTCCATTTCCACGGGTTGCGCGGCCATAGAGGGACCTTTCGTCATAAACGTCAGGCCTTTACCAAATACGCCGCAAATAGGGGCGACCCCTTCCGGTCAGGTTTGCGAAGGCACGCCGGTCAATATGCAGGTGAGCAATCTGCAGGCAAATGTGGAATACAGCTGGAACACAGGCGCCGTCGGTACTTCTTTTACCTCCGCCGCTGCCGGTCAATACCGCGTTGCTGCCGTCAACGAGTGGGGCTGCCGCAGCGAAAGCGCGCCTTACGCCATCCTGGCCGGCCCCAATATCGATCTGATACCCTCCGGTTGCCATACCCGCTGCCGCCCCGATACGCTGTGCCTGCCGCCCGTGCCGGGCATTGCCGCTTATCAGTGGTTTTTCAACGGCGCGCCGCAGGACCCCGCTTCCCCCACCCTGCCCAGCCTTGTCGCTTCTCAAAACGGCGACTACTACCTGCAAATGACTACTGTGGAAGGCTGTACCCGCGCTTCCGACCCGCTCACACTTGATCTCTACGACGGCTACGGCAGCATCTACGGCCAGGCTTATTGGGATCGCAATGACAACGGTATTCTCGACGCCGCCGACTCGCTGCTGAACGGTATTTCTTTTATTTTATTGAATAATAATAATCCGGTCGATACCGCTATGGCGCATACCAACGGCGATTACGGATTTTTCAATATACTCTCCACCGCTTACAGCGTCCAACTGGGCGATTTTTCCCATATCACCGGATTGCTGCCAGATACCCTGCAAATCGATACGACATTGATGGGCTGCGACGACATCGCGGTCGTCAACTGGCGGTTTATTTGTATCAGTACGGCATCATCACTCACCATGAGCGCTTGCGAGGGCGACTCGGTGGTTTACAACGGCGTCGCCCTGATGCCGGGAACGGTGACCGACATGATCATGATAAATGAATTTAATTGTGAAAACACGGTAACCGTTACGGTAGAAACCCTGCCTGTCAGCGCAGTTTCGCTGGCTTTCAGCGCCTGCGAGGGCGCTTCGTTCAACTACAACGGTACTTTGTTGGCGCCAGGTACTACTACCGATTTCATCTTTACCAATGCCGCCGGCTGCGATTCTACCGTTACCGTGGCGGTCGATGCCTTGCCAACCAGCGCTACCCAGCTCACGCTCAGCTCTTGCCCGGGGACTACTGCCGTGTACAATGGAACGCCGTTGAACCCCGGTACCAGCACCGATTTCCTGTTTACCAATGCCGCCGGCTGCGATTCTACCGTTACCGTGGCGGTCAGTGCCCTGCCGACGAGCGCTACCCAACTCATGCTCAGCGCTTGCCCGGGGACTACTGCCGTGTACAATGGAACGCCGTTGAACCCCGGTACCAGCACCGATTTCCTGTTTGTCAATGCCGCCGGCTGCGATTCTACCGTTACCGTGACGGTCGATGCCCTGCCGGCGAGTTCGTCCACTTTGACTTTCAGTGTTTGTCCGGGTGCAACTGTCGATTACAACGGATTAACGCTTTTGCCGGGAACAATAACGGAAGTTATCCTGGTCGATGAAGCCGGGTGCGACTCGGTAGTGACCGTTACAGTTACGGCCTTTGTACTGCCGCAAGTACAGGTAACAACAACAGAAAGTTGCATAGATTGGCCCTCGGGACAAATCCAGGCGTCTACACAGGGCATTGCCGCATACGCTATCAATGGCGGTCCTCAACAAGCAATTGGAATTTTTGAAAACATCCCCGCCGGTCTACACCAATTAACGGTGACCGACGAAAATGGCTGTATTCAGGAATTACCCATATCACTGGACGCCCTCCCCCCCTTGCAATTGCGCGTGAGCGACGTATGGCTGCCCTGTGATGCCGAGTCGACGATATTGGAGGCGACTCTGCTTTCAGGCGATGACGGCAACCTGCAATTAATTTGGGATAACGGCGAAGAAGGATTGCAAAGAATCATAACAACCGACGGCACATACTCGCTGACGGCTATGAACAGTTGCGATACTATCGCCTATACCATCAATGCCCGCTATGACGGCGCCCTCGCGGCCTCGCCGCTTTACATCCCCAATGCCTTCAGCCCCAATGACGACGGTATCAACGATGTGTTTGTTGTATTGGCAGCCGATGACGTACTGGTTACTAATTTTGAGCTGATGGTTTTTGACCGCTGGGGCAATCAACTTTTTCATAGCCAAAACATCGCCAACGGCTGGGATGGCAAGTTCAGGAGCCGAATGCTGGGCACAGGGGTATACGTATGGTGGTTGCAAGCAACCGTTATTAGTTGTGGAGAGACTATTTTGGTAAATGAAAAAGGTGATATTACATTGATTCGTTAGGCGCCGGTAGTATCTTAGCAGGCTGTAAAGCATACTATCATGAAAACTTTGCTTATCGCCCTTGCTCTCCTGCTGGCCGTTACCGACAGCCAGGCCCAATTTCAACGCCAATACGGAACGTCGCTTGACGAAACCTTCTCGAAGGTCATCCGCAGCGGAAGCAACTACTATGTGCTGGGCACGGGAGAAACTACCGACGGCCAAGCCGCCCGCGCTACCGTATCGCGGCTGAATGCCACAGGTCAGTTGCAATGGACGCTGAGCCTCAACACGGCCTCCCGCTGGAACGACGCCGTACTTACCCCAAGTGGCAACCTACTGGTAGTGGGCCAGTCAATGCCCGACGACAATACCAGCCGGGGTATCATGGGCCTGGTGACAACTACCGGCGCCTTCTCCTGGGTGCGCTCATACGACCAGCCCAACCGCGACGCTTTTACCCGCATCGCACGCAATCCGGCGCCCCAAAACGCGGCCTATCCTTATTACGTGCTGGGCCGCCAGGTGCAATCGCTGCCCAATACCGATGATGTGTTTCTGATGACTATCGACGAAACCGGCGATATCAACTGGAAAAAGAGATTTGTCAGCACCGAAGACGACGAGTTTGTCAACGACCTGGAAGCCCTGCCCAACGGCGACCTCATCCTGGCCGGCTTCCGGGGAACACAAGGGGTGATCTTCCGCGCCAACAACGCCGGCACACTTGTCAACGGCGTTTCTCCAAATTCGGCTTTTGCTTTCTCCGATGTAGCGCCCGCATCCAACGGCAACTTCTACGCGGTGGGCACCGACTTCCAAAACCAACAGGTGCATTTTATGAAGTTTAATGCCGACCTGCTCGTGCTCTGGGATGTCACTATTGAAGTCATGACGGAAGCTCGCCAGGTGTGGCAAGCCACCAACGGCGATATTTTTGTCACCGGCGAAACGCCTTCTCCTCCAGTAGCCAACCAACCTGCTATTTACCGATTTATCGAAAATATAGACGGCCCGGCACTGCAATGGAGCCGGACACTCGACAACGGCGATCTGGCTTATCAAGGCGGCACGACTACTTTTTTACCCCCCAGCCAATTGGCCTATGCCGATGGCAGGATTCCCGCCGCCGGCGGCTTTGGGCAGTTTTGCGCGTTTCTCTCAATCAGCGACCTGGCACTCACTAGCTGTATGACGGTGGAGGCGCCCGATATTATGCTGCCCGGCAATACGATCTTTGACGGCCCCGTGTTGCCCGGCATCGAGTTTGTCGATGAACCGCAAAGCGCAAACCTGACCGGCAGCCAGCGCATCTGGCAACAGGGCGATGCCTGTAATCCTGCCTCGACTTGTAGCACTTCTATTGTGGTGAATTACGTGGACAATTGCGGCCACGTGCAGGTCAATACGGTCAATACAGGCCCCCAACCGATCTCTTACCAATGGTGCTCGGGCGAATCGACCGCCGCACTCGATGTGCAATTGCCCTGCGGGCCGCATACGTTCTGCGTGAGTATTACCTGCGCCGACGGCAGCATGGCCAACGCCTCTCAAACAATCAATATCACCGACAATATCCCCCCTACGGCGCTTTGCGCTCCCGGTTTCGGGGTGTCGTTGGATACTAACTGCATGACTATCATTACCCCGGCCATGATCGACGCCGGCTCTTACGACAACTGCCAAATCCAATCTATCAGCGTATCTCCCACCACGACCGCCGGTTGCGGCGATTTTCCGGTGACGCTTACCGTAAAAGACTGGTGCAATAATACGAGCACCTGTACCACCGGCATTCAAACCCTCGAAGCCGTGCCCCCGCAACTAACCTGTCCCGCCAATACACAAATCAGTTGCAACGCCGGCGGCGCCATTCCTGCCCTCACCGGCATGGCCACGGCGACCGACAACTGCGACCCTAGCCCGGTGATTAGCTATTCGGATGCAACCTCAGGTCCAATCCCCTGCAATGGGCAAATTACCAGGACCTGGACGGCCAGGGATACTTGCGGTAACGATACTACCTGTGTTCAGCTCATCACGGTAGCCGATCTGGCGCCACCCACCATTATGTGCCCGCCGGGTATGCAACTCAGTTGCAACGACAGTACTCTTCCCGCCTCCACCGGTACGGCTACGGCTACCGACAATTGCGACTCCGCCCCTGCAATCAGTTTTTCAGATGTGAGCTCCGGACAAATTCCCTGCAATGCACAGATCATCAGAACCTGGACGGCCACCGATAGCTGCGGCAACGATGCCACCTGTATGCAACTGATCACGATAAACGATCAACAGCCGCCCACCATCACCTGCCCGCCCAACCAAACCGTGGACGCAGGCCTGAGCGGCTGTACTGCCGTAGTAAACGGAATCAAATGGCTGACGGCTACCGACAACTGCGGCACGCCGCCGGTGACCTACGTCGTGTCGGGCACTACGGCCGCCACCGGCCTCAACGACGCCAGCGGACTAACTTTCAACGCGGGGCTTTCCACAGTGACCTATACGGCAACCGACGCCTGCGGCAACCCGGCATCCTGTTCGTTTACTATAATGGTAAGTGATAACGTGCCGCCCAATGCCATTTGTCTGCCCGGCGTCGGCATCGAACTGGATACCAATTGTACGGCTGTGCTTACGCCAGGCCTGATCGACGGCGGTTCTTTCGACAACTGCCAGATACAGTCCATTAGCGTAAGCCCCAATACTTTCAACCAATGCGGCGCCTTCCCGGTGACGCTTACGGTGATGGATAATTCGGGCAATATGAGTACTTGCGCCGGCTCGGTACAAGTATCCGATGGCATTCCTCCCGTAGCGGTTTGCACCGGCATCGGCGTGGTAGTAGACGCCAATTGCCAGGGCGCTGTCACAGCCTCCCTAATCGACGGCGGCTCTACTGATAATTGCCAGATCCAATCCGTCCAGGCGAGCCCGGCTACGTTGTCGGGATGCGGTTTGTTTCCGGTCACCCTCACCGTCACCGACGTATGCGGCAACAGCAGTAGTTGCGTGGCGATGGTGCAAACCATTGAAGATACGCCGCCCGCCATCATGTGTCCGCCCGATTTGGAGATAGACTGCGCTTTCGGGCTTACGCCAAATATTACGGGATATGCCACGGCAACCGACAATTGCGACCCAAATCCGGGCATTGCTTATTCTGATGTGTCGACTCCGGGAGCCGGCCCCTGTAGCTGGGTACTTATGCGTACCTGGAGTGCCAACGACGCCTGCGGCAACGAGTCGGATTGCCTGCAAACCATCTCAGTTACCGATAATACGCTGCCAAACGCAGTATGCCTAGCCGGCGTAGGTATCGAATTGGATGCCAATTGTTTGGCCATGGTTACGCCCGAATTGATCGACGGCGGCTCTACCGATAATTGCCAGATTCAATCATTTGGCGTAAGCCCAAATACTTTTAACCAATGCGGCACCTTCCCCGTTACACTCAGCGTCACCGATTGGTGCGGCAATACGAGCAATTGCTTCAGCCAGGTGCAGGTAGGCGACCCCATTAGCCCGGTCATCACCTGCATCCCCGGTTTCTCGGTGGTAGCCGATCCGGTGGCCTGCACGGCCGTAGTAAATGGCATACAATGGGCCACGCTGAGCGACAACTGCGCCCTGCCCACCGTGAGCTACGACATTACGGGCGCAACCAGCGCCTCGGGTGCGGGTGATGCCGGCGGACTGACCTTCCTGGAGGGTTTTTCTACCCTCACGTACACTGCCACCGATAATTGCGGCAATACGGCATCCTGTTCGCTGGAGATAGAAGTAGCCTGTTTCCCGCAGGAAGATATTTGTTTTGAATGGGCGGCGCGTATGGGCAGTACAAATACAGATGTCGGCAATTCCATTGCAGTCGATGCGGCAGGCAACGTATACACCACCGGTCTTTTCAGGGGTGCCGTCGACTTCGATCCCGGGCCGGGTGTGTTCAACCTCGGCTCTTTAGGTGCAGAAGACGTATTTATAACCAAAATCGATATAAACGGCAATCTGCTGTGGGCCAAACAGATAGGAGGTAGTTTTTCCGATTATGGAACCGGCGCTATTGACGCGAGTGGTAATGTGTATATCGCGGGCACCTTTTCTACCCCCACCGATTTCGACCCCGGGGCGGGCACATTCAACCTCACCCCGGTATCGGGTTTTGATGGTTTTCTTTTAAAATTGGACGCCGGCGGTAATTTTTTGTGGGTTAAACACATCGTAGCCAGCTCCGCCGCTTGGACACTAGTGCCTCGCGCCATAGTAGTCGATGCATCGGGTAATACGTATGTAACGGCAGATTTCAACGGCATTTACGATTTCGACCCGGGGGCGGGCGTCTTTACCCTGAATTCCGCGCCCGGCTCCGACATCGTCACATTCAAAATGGACGCCGTCGGCAACCTGGTCTGGGCCAAACAGATGCAAATAACCGGTTCCGTGCAGGATATTGCGGTAGACGCGCTTGGCAATGTGCTCATCACTGGCGAATTCTGGGGTATAAGCGATTTTGACCCGAGTGCGGCGGTGGTAAATTTATCGCCCGTAGGGTCGTCAAATACATTTATAGTAAAAATGAACAGCGCCGGCAACTTCGTGTGGGCCAAGCAAATTGACAACGGGACGAATTTCGGTTTGTCTCTTGTCGTCGACGTGGTGGGTAACCTATACGCCACCGGCGGATTTTCCAACACGGCGGATTTTGACCCCGGGTCCGGTATTTTTCCGCTGAGCTCGGCGGGCAATTATGATATTTATATTTTAAAATTAGACGCAGCAGGCGGCCTCGTCTGGGCCAAAAACATGGGCGGCGGCTCCAACGACAGGGGCATCTCCATCGGTATCGATGCCCTTCAGCAAGTATACGCCACGGGGTTTTTTGCCGGCACAGCCGATTTTGACCCCGACCTGGGCGTGACCAACTACACTGCGACGGGTTTTTACGATATGTTTATCACCAAACTGGATGCCACAGGCAATTTAGGCTGGGCAAAACAAATATCAGGCATCACCGCAGAAAAAGGCAATGCGATAGCCATCGATGCTCTGGGTTGCGTGTATACGACCGGAGATTTCCAGAGTGTCGTGGATTTTGACGCAGGGCCTACGGTGTTTTCACTCACATCAGCAGGCATTGAAGACGCGTTTGTATTAAAAATGTGTCCTTGTATTCGCACCGGTATAGATGAGCCCGGCGAACATAAAAAGGGGATTGAGATATGGCCCGCATACCCCAATCCCTTTAGTCAAAACACGACGATAAGTTATTATTTGCCGGTTTCAACTCATGTACGCCTGGCTGTCTACGACCTGTTGGGCCGCGAATTGGCCGTATTGGTCAACGAACAAATGCCGCAAGGCAGCCATACCACTGATTTCGAAATGGGCAATTTGCCCGCAGGAACATATTTTTACAGTATACAGGCCGGTGATTTTCAGGCCTCTGGAAAGCTGATCTGTGTGAAATAGCAATTAGCCTAGAACTTAATTCCGACATTAAGCGAAAGCATATTATTCTTGCCGGCGGCGTCTTTGAAGAACTCGTTGAGGCCGATTTCATAATTTGCATCAACCGTAAAGAAGAGGATATCCACGCCGAGGCCCACATTGGCGCCCATCGTAAATCGGTTGAGCGTTTCGATGTCGAAATTGTAATTGGGGCGTTCTTTGACGCCGATCACATAGGCGGGTGTCACGCCGCCTTTCAGGTGTAGGCCGATCAGGCCGCCCTGGCCGGTGATATTAATACCAAGATTGACGGGAACGCGCACGCTTTGGATCATAGTTTCTTCGCTGGGTTTGAGCTGCTGTCCTTCGTCGACCACGTCGGATACCAATCGGGCGGTAAAGCTATAGTAATGCACGCCGGGATTAAAGAAAACAAGTCCCTTGCCGGCTCTCACGTCAACGCCTACATTCCAGCCCGCGCGGGCTTCCGCAGTGATATCCTGTATTTTGGTGTCGAGCGCCGAAATATTGACGCCTACTTTCGGGTTGATGCGCACTTGCGCCTGAAGAGGAGCAGAAAAGGTAACGGCCGCAGCCAGCATAATCAGCAAGAAGGATGTTTTCATACAATTATATTTTTTTGATGACCCCCCTATAACGACATGCCAAATGCGTTTTGGTGTAAAAGAAATACTAAAACTCCGTTAATACCGCGTTAAAAAAAAAGAGCCAACTCTTCGCCGGACTTGCCGGAAAAGAGTTGGCCACTTGATTCACACTAAAATCTTATGCTCTTTCCTTACGCGCGGAGCAGTCGTTTGAGCTCTGCGATACTGGGTACTTTGCCGTACACAAGAATTTCATCGCCGATGGCCAGGGCGGGAATAGCCTGGACACCCTCCTTCATGATGGCGCCGATATCGGTGACATCTTCTATATCTATATCGATGCCTAATTCTTCCGCTGCCTTCTCCACTCCTTCACGCATCGCTCTGTCGGAAGAACTTCCCACCCCGAATATTTTCACATGTAAATTCATCATGAACATATTGTAGCTGGCATATCACTGCCATTGCTACAAATATGACAGCCTTTTTAAGAGATTCAAGTGACGGCAATCAGCCGGGAAAGTGATTTTTATCAGGCGTACCATAATGACTAAAATCACCGTTTTGTGTGACATTCCTCACTCCGCAGGTCTGCCCGCCGATATACCTTTGTAAAAGAAAGGGAATTAAAAAGAACAGGTAATATATCATGGTCAATTGGGTGTTCAATCTTTTGTGCCGGTGAGGTGAAAGAGAATTTTGAAGTTAAGTTTTATTAAACCGGCATGAGCTGTCGCTCCGAACTTCTCGGGGCGACAGTTTTTTTTTGCCTTCGGCTGTATTGTTGGGTTTAGTGCATTCGCAGTTTAGTGCATTCGCAGTTTAGCGATAGGGTTTAGTTTGCTAATACAAAATCAAACATCAAACATTTAGCATCCAACATCAAAAGAACTACATTTGCGATCGAAAAATTACTATCACCAAATGTAATCCCCTTATGAAGCAACTATGGTTGTGTGGGCTACTTGTAAGTGCCCTCGCGGTATCCCCCGCTGTAATATTTTCCCAAAACGGCGCTTGCAGCGCATTAGTATTTAGCGATATTCACGGCTTGCCCGGCGATACGGTTTGTGTAGACGTTACGGTAGAAAATATACCTTCTTTGCTTTCGATGCAATTGTCGATAGCCTATCCCGAAGGGCCGCTCGACTTTTTGGCAGTCAATAATTTTCAGCTGCCGGGCATGAGCGCTGCCAACTTTGGCGTGCAGGGCATGCCGGGCATTCCGCCGGGTCGCCTCACGATCTCCTGGTTTGACCCCACCCTCAACGGGGCCGTACTCGGAGATGGCGATGTTTTGTTTTCTATTTGTTTTAAAATTACATCCCCCTCAGGTGGTAGCGATATCATCGAAGTTGTAGAAACGCCCACGTCTGTCGAAGTGGTAGATGCCGGCGGCAATGTGTTCACTTTTGAAGACGTAACCGGCAGCGTTTTGACCCAGGATGCCTCTTCCAATCTGCGCGCCGTGACGATTTGCGCCGATTCGAGCGCCTGCATCCTGCCGGTGAACGGCTCGATTGAACTCTGCGTGAGCGGAGGCGCCCCACCATATTCCTTCCAGTGGAGCGGCCCGGGCGGTTTTATCTCTACCAGTGAAGACCTCAGCGGACTCAGTGCCGGCAACTACGAGGTGATCGTCACCGACGCCACCGGACACAGCGTGAGCGGCTCTCCACTACTGCAAAGCGGCCTTTTGCTAGATATAGTCGGCGATACCACCATTTGCGTGGGCAGTGCAGCCAATCTATGGTTGGACGCGATCAACAGCGTGGTGACCTGGAGCCCTGCGGCAGGGCTGAGTTGCACAGACTGCCCCAACCCGGTTGCCTCGCCGGCAGTGACGACCACCTATACCGGCACGGCCGAAAACGGGGAAGGCTGTGTGCAAAGCGCCAATGTGACCGTTTATGTGCGCACTTACGACAATTTAAGTTCGAATTCTTTTTCCAATAGCCCCGTTTGCCAGGGCAATACCCTCGTGCTGGAGGCGCCCGCTGGTTTTAGTTTCGAATCTTATCAATGGAGCGGCCCCGGCGGTTATTCCGCTTCAGGGGCTTCAGCCGCCATTACCGGCGTAGGTGTTGATCAAGCCGGCATGTATAGCCTTACGGCCGTAGACGAGTTGGGTTGTACGGCTTTCGCCGAATTTGAAGTTGTAGTTGGCACGCCGCCGGCTCTCACGGACGCCGAGATTAGCAATGCCTCTTGTTCATACAGCGACAACGGCGCAATAGATATCAGCGTGGCCGGCAACGGTCCGTTTATTTACGAATGGAGTAACGGCTATATAGGCGAAGACCCCGATACGCTAGCACCCGGAATGTATCTGGTTATGATTACCGACGCTTATCAGTGTGAAGCCCAGTTTGACTTCCAGGTAGGCCCGGAGCCGCTGACGGCGGTGGTCAATTCCATCCCCGCGCTATGTTTTAATACGGCCCCCGCGTTTGTCATCAGCCAGGTAAACGGCGGAGCAGGGGCGCCTTATACTTACTCCACCAATGGCGGCGCTACACGCCTGCCAATTACGTCAGATACCATTTACATCGATATAGATTTCTGGCAGGGACTCATTATCTATGATGCAAATTATTGCAGTATCACGCCCAATATAGTGATCATATATCCGCCGGCCATTGTTGCTGTTTTGAATGACCCCACGCCGCCAACTTGTCCGGAATCCGCCGATGGAATATTGGCCTGGTCGGTCACCAGCGCATTCCCACCCTATGAAGTGGCCTGGTCAACAGGCGCTCTCACCACTAATAGCGCCGTGCTCGAAGGATTATTACCGGGCTCGTATTCCGGCACCCTCACCGATGCCAACGGCTGTCAGATTTCGCTTTCCGCAGAATTGGACCCCGCATTTATTCAATGTAGTCAGGAATACATAGTCGAATTTGGAGTTGGAGAAACCTCGTTATACTGTGATCCCACTTTTGATTTTCTGGAATACGAGTTCACAGAAGTCATTTGCGAACCCGATCCATCGATAATGGATTACGAGATTACCAACAACGGTACCTGCATCAACTTCACCGGCTTGTCGGCGGGTGTCGATACCCTGTGTGTGCGCATTTGCGATGTCAACGATAACTCATTGTGTATCGAAGGGCAATTCTACATCACTGTAACAGCGCTCGACATATGGCCCGGCGACGCCAACAACGACGGGCGGGTGAGCATTTACGATTTTTTGCCGATCGGCTTGGCATTTGGTACCAACGGCCCAGAGCGCGTTGATCCTACTATCAACTGGGAAGCGCAGGGCGCTGCCAACTGGGCGGAAGAAACCCCGCTGAGCGGCGTCAATTACAAATACATCGACTGCAATGGCAACGGGCAGGTTTATCGCACCGATACCCTCGCCATTGTACAAAACTGGGGGCTTACCCATGGCGGTAGCAACCTCACCACACTCGAATTTTCGGAGCAAACGCCGGAAGGTAAGCCCTTGTATGTGGACGCCGCGAATCTGGAAGAAGGCGGCGAATACGCCCTGCCCATTAATTTAGGCAATGTCGACAACCCGGTACAAGGCGTTTACGGCATAGCATTCCGGCTGAACTGCGACCCTGCCGTCATTGACCCATCGAGTTTGTCGGTGAGCTGGGCCGGAGGTTGGATCGGGCCGCCTGCTATTGTGATGTCTATGTGGAAACCAAGCGATCAGCCTGGCAGTTTGTACCTGGCACAAACCCGCTGGACGGGTCAAGGCAGCAACGGCCAGGGGCCGATAGGTACCCTGCATTTGCGGGTGCGCGACGATATTTTTGCTACGTCGGGCAGCCTCAATACCGTCTTTACCATTGACAGCGTGAGGCTTACCAATAAGGCAGAAGTGCTTTTGCCGGTGAATACTACTCCGTTGGATGTGACTGTAATCTCTGGCAGCAGTGAACCCGCCTGGGCATCGGAATTGGAGGTTTTCCCCAATCCAGTTCAGAATTTGCTGTATATTCGCACAGGCCCTATTGCGCTGGACCGCATAGTAATTTACGACGCCTTTGGCCGCCAGGTATTGAGCCGCGACGGCGCTGATGCCGGTCTGATTGATGTATCTGCGCTGCCTGTTGGAGTCTATGTGGTGAAAATAATAGCGGGCGGAGACAGTGTTTCCAGATTGCTTACAGTGGCCAGGTAAATTACGAATTACGGAATTACGAATTACGAATTACGAATTACGAATTACGAATTACGAATAAAACATTATAAATTAATTAATTAAAAATTAAAAGCATTCGTAATTCGTAATTAATAATTCGTCATTAATAATAAAAATCAGTTGACATATGAAAAGGAAAGCTAAAGCACAATGGCGCGGGCCCGGAGCAGATGGGGCCGGCGTATTGCATACCACCAGCGGCGTATTAGATGGCACGCCTTATTCCGCCTACACTCGTTTTAAAAGCGAAGACGGCCTGGCGGGCACCAACCCGGAAGAACTCATAGCGGCTGCGCATGCCGGGTGTTTTGCCATGGCGCTCAGTTTTCGGTTGAGTGCTGCGGGTTTCACTGCCGACACACTCGACGTGAATGCCACGCTCACCATGGAAAACGACGGCGGCTGGTCTATCAAATCCATCCACCTCGACCTCAAGGGCAGCGTCCCCGGCGTCGACGCCGAGCAGTTTGCTGAGTTGGCCCAGGCGGCCAAGGCCAATTGCCCGGTCTCCAAGGCCTTGAATTGCGAGATTACGCTGTCGGCGGAGTTGGTGTAATAAAATTTGCACACTTAGCACTGCTCGGTTGCCCCGATGTCAGGACCTGCTGAGATTCGCATAATAGTAGAGACGCGATTAATCGCGTCTCTACTATTATGCGTTCCGCTGTGGCGAGTTGCCCTGCCTACCCTGGTTTTTAGATTCTCCACAATCTTCCCATTTATATCCGGCAGTATGACTTATATCATTGATTTTCAGGCGTGAATAGGTTAAATTCCATGTTGCCTTCAGCATAATAATTGCTGCAATGATTTGAGTTATAAAGCATCTTGTCATGAAAAATACTCCTATTCACCACCTGCTGAGGTGGGCACTACCTATGGCGCTTGCCATTGGAGTAGGGTGTTTATTTTTCTCTTTTATAAATACCCCGCCTGTCGATTCAAAAGAGATTACCATTTCTTTGGGTACAAAAGTGATAGTGGTTGAAACGGATAACTGGAGCGTCAAGAAAGAACTGGAATCGAAAGAAATAGTAGACCTGGCTTACAGCAACAATGGGCGGTACCTCGCATTAGGGGACTGCTTCAACAACAGTGTCGTCAAATTGGACGCGAACAGCTACACGCAGTTGGAGATACCGCTTGAATCGGACAGATGTCCGGTAAAAGTAGATTACAGTCCTGATAACCAAGAAATTGCGGCAAGCGTAATCGGTCGCGGGTTATATCTCCTGGGGTCGAACCCCGAGCACGAAGCCACCTTGCCGGATGCCGTAGATATGCAATACCGCCCCGATGGCAAAGAAATAGCCATTGCCACCAGGAAAGAGTTGCAAGTGTGGACTATTTCGCCGTTCGCCCTGAAAGCGAGGGATGACTATGAGCTGACCTGTCTGGCATATACTCCTGATGGAGAGCGTCTATTCATGGGGTCCAGGTTTGGATGGTTTGTACAAGAATGGAAAGCCGGCGTCTGGAAGGAACTGAAAAAAGCGATGGGTGAACCTACAGTTGATATTGCCATCGATCCAAAAGGCCGGTGGGCGGCATTGCTGAGCGATCACAAAGTTGAAATTTTTGACGCCAAACTGCTTCGGCTGGTTACCCAGTTCTATTTTCCTGCTGAGACACGCTTGAAGGGCGTTGCTTTTTCTGACCATGGAGGCTGGCTGGCTGTAGCCGAACACCAAGATAATATTCATATCTACGCTACTTCTTCCTGGAAAGAAACCAAAACATTGCCCATTACCGGCAACTATTGGGCTATGGAATTCAAGCCTGTTGTGATCGCACCTGCAAAACCGGATTATTCTGCGGTGATTGTCTCCATGATGAGGCCGCCGATGAATATATATCCCGGAAGTGAAATCAAAAAGGGCTTGGTCGTATCATTAAAGCAAGCTATGCCCGATCTGACAAAGGAAACGGTGACGGTTGATTTGGTATTAAGATCCAAAAAAACGTATCCCGTTCCCGCGCCCTTGGCCAAACCTTCGAATAACTACAAAGACGGCATGTTGCTGAATAACGGCCGCTACGAAATTGAAATAAAGGATGGCATGGTCAACCTTAAGCTTAATTCGGGCATGGTTATTCCCAGGGATACACCTGAGGGCGCCTATTACCTGGTAGCCGTGGCCGATGCCGGCAACAAGTACTCTGAATCCAATGAGCGCAACAATGTGGCGTATTTGGAGATTAAGGTGAAAAAGCGGGTGGATGACCGGCCGGTGAATTGACGGAGATAGTTTGTCCCGGTTGTTTGAATCGTGGATTACGGGATTTTGGGGATTTCGCGGATAGGGGAAGTGGGATATTTTTAGTTATTATAATTTTTCGTAATTCGTAATTCGTCATTCGTCATTTTTCGGCAGCTTAAGCAGCCTTTGGCACAAAAAAGAAAGGCCGCCCTATCAGGCGGCCCGTATTGTCTCTGCGGAGGAGGAGGGATTAACTATCGTTGATCCCATTGGGGGGGGCCTGCAAAGCCAATACGGCCCTTCGGGCTTTTTCTTTTTCCCCAAAAAGGCTCCTTCAAGCCAGCTTGGTCGCCTTTTTGTGAAAAAAGAAAGGCCGCCCTATCAGGCGGCCCGTATTGTCTCTGCGGAGGAGGAGGGATTCGAACCCCCGGTACCTCTCGGTACGACGGTTTTCAAGACCGTTGCAATCAACCGCTCTGCCACTCCTCCGTGGTTGTAGCCGGTTTAGCGGACGCAAAGATAAATGGTTTTTTGGAAAAAGCAAATGTGTTCTCTGTTCTCTGTTCTCTGTTCTCTGTTAAGTATAACTGGCAAAGATAAAGAAGGGAGAACGGACAACCGACAACAGAGAACCGACAACAGTTAAAACCCCATCAAAAACTCGGTAAGATTGGCGTCGGAGGGGAGGCCGAGTTTGTGGCGGAGGCGGTAGCGCTTGTTCTCTACACCGCGGATGGAGATATTTAGGAGGGGGGCGATTTCTTTAGAGGCCAGGTTCATCTTGAGGTAGGCGGCCAGGCGGAGGTCGCCGGGGGTGAGATCGGGGAATTGTTCTTTGAGGTGCTTGAAGAATACTTCGTGGACCTGGGTGAAGTTGGTTTCGAAAACCTGCCAGTCGTGTTCGCTTTCGAGGTGGCTGTCGATGAGGTGAATGAGGCGCTGGTGGTATTTGTCGGGCAGGCGGGCGCCGAGGTCGCCCTTGATGTCGTTTAGGGCCTCTTTGATCTGCATGAGGATCTCGTTTTTGCGCACGAGGTTGAAGGTGGAGTTGGCCAGTTCCTGGCTTTTGTTGATGATGTCGCTCTGCAATTGCTCGTTGCGCACTTTGATGCGTTCTTGCTGCAATTGCCGCTCGTTGTCCAAATCTACCTGCCGGCGGTGCCGCTCGAAGCGGTGTTGGTTCCACACCCAAAAGGCGATGAGCAAGGCGAGCAACGCGGCCAGCATGAGTATGCGGGCCCATCGGGTTTCGTACCAGTGCAGCTCGATTTCGAAAGCTATTTTCTGTACGGCATCAGAAAGGTTGGCGCGCACTTCGAAGACGTAGTTGCCCGGTGGCAGATTGGTGAATTCCCTGCTTGCGCTTTCGCTCCAGGCTGACCATTCGCCTTGAAAGCCGACCAGCCGGCTTTGAAAAAGCGGGGGCTGGGTGTAAAACGGCAGCGAATACACAAAACGCAGTCCGTTCATGGCCGGGCTGAGTTGAAGGACGTCATTGAAATTACCCGCGAAAGTCTGCGTTCCGTTGAGCAATTCGATGCGGCTGATGAGCGGCGCGGGAATTTGCCTGGCATTTTCCGGCGCCGGCGGGCGCTGCAATAGCGCATAACCGTTGTCGAGGCAAAATAGGTAGGTACTGTCGTCGAGCGGAATGATACGCTCAAAATCGGGCACCAGGCTCACGGATAGCTGGCCCAGAAACTCGCCGTGGCGGTACCACTCCAGGCGGTTGGGGTAGGCTTTGAACCACTCGCCGCCACGGCCTGGCACGATCCTGAAATTGCCGCCGGTGAGGCTAATTCCTCTGTATTCTTTTGTGTAGGTCAATTTTTCCCGGGTTTCGTCCCACACGAATACCAGTGTGTCGGCTTGTACCAGAAGGCGGTCGTGGAGTTGTACTATTCTGATTTTAAAAGGCGTGGGCAAACCATCAGCGGCAGTGAGTTCGCGACGGCGACTGATGCGCTGCAGGGAGGGGTCGAGCTCTATCAGGTACAGCCCTTTGTACTGGTTGGCTGCCAACACCCTTTTTCGGCTGTCGACGCCCATAAAGCGGATGGGTTCTACAAACCCCTCAATGCGGTGCGAAAGGCGGTGTTGCCCTTGCGGGTCTTTGCCGAGGAGGGCGAGTCCGGTGTAGGTAGCTTGCAGCAGATAGTCGCTGCCGGGCCAGGGCAGGAGTTGCCAGCCGCCGGTGATGGGCGATATGTTGTCGGCAGAAAAGCCGTTGATGGCGAAGGTGCCGTCGTTGTGGCCGCAGAGCAGGGAGGAACCGTCCTGGTAGAGTTCCCACACCTGTCCCTGAGTGCGGTTTACGAGTTGAAAGTCGCCGCCGGAGAGGGATTTGGCGTAGAGGCCCTGGTTGGTGCCGGCGTAAAAGCGGCCCTGGTGAATTGCGGCGGCGTAAACGGCGCCGATTTTGCCGCTGCGGTCCTGGTAATAGGTGAGCGGGTCGGAGAGGGCGATGAGGTCGACGCCTTTGTCGAGGCCTACCCAGAGATCGCCGGCGCGATCCTGGCGCAGGGCTAGTACGGTGTTATTCTGAAGGCCGTTATTGCGGTTGAGATGGTAGACGATCCGGCCGGTTTCGTCGAGCAGGTAGATGCCGTTGAGGATAGTGCCGAGGGCGATCCAACCGTTGGCAAGCCGGATGGCTTTGTTGAGTTGGTTGGCGCTCAGGGCGGACTGGGCGGGCGTAGTCCAGGGAGCAAAGGATTGGCCGTCGTAAGCGAAGATGCCCTGGTTTTCGGTGCAGACCAGCCATTTGTTGCCGTGCGCCAATATGGCTATCACCCGGCTGGCAGCAAATAACTCGCTGCCTTTGACAAAGTTGAACCCCGCCGCGGGCGTCCACCGGTACAAGCCCTTACCGATGACGGGGGCTACAAGGTCGCTGCCCACCGATTGGAGGAACATGATATTGTCGGGGGGGCGTATTTCTTCTACCGTCTTGAGGTCGTAGCGGTAGATGACGCCGAAGGATTGAAAGAACACCGATTTATCGTGTGGCAGGATATGCCAGATTTCTTCTTTGGCTATGCTTTCGTTGGCCATCTTCAGGCTGAGCGAGTGGTATTGCAGTTGGCCGGAAGCAGGATGAGGTACCCAGTAGCCGAATTCGCCGAAGCCGCCCGTATATATGCGCCCCGAGGCATCGCAACTTACGCTGCGCACGATCTGTTTGTTGGGTAGCCTGTAGGTTTGCCAGCGCGCGCCGTCGTATTCGATCAGGCCGTCGTTGTTGCCAAAATACAGGCGTTCATCGGGCGATTGGGCGATGGCCCAAATCTGGTTTTGGGCCTTGTAAATGATTTTTGTAAAATTAATAATACGAGGGGTAACGCTATTTTCGCTTTTTAATAAAAAAGGAAAAGCCACGTATACTGATAACAGGATCAGGCTGTTTTTTACAGATGAATTGTGTAGTTGTAAAACCGGCATGGGGAAATATCGTAATTTGGCGAAGCATTTGCAACAAAAATAAAATGAAACCGCATGAACTTGCTGCCAAGCGTCATTTATTGCCGGTAAAAACCGTCATGCGCCGATGTGCGTTATACAGAATACCCCTGTGTAAATATACCGCACGCCGTCAAGTTATGAGCATAACTTTTCCGGCTTTGCGGTATTATCCTTCGCGCCCGAGCTTAGGTCATGCCCAAAACTTGGCGGCGCGAAGTATATTTGCAAAACAAAAAAAGAAATGACACTACAGCGAATACTGAAAATAACCGCACTGATTGTATTGATCGCTTTGCGATGGAGTCAGCACGAATGGATCGATAGTTGGTCGCCCAATCAACATTTTGTCGCTATTGCCATCCAGTTTTTGTTATTCGCCTTCGCCGCTAATGTGGCGGTGATGACCTTATCCTGGCTGTACCGCCGCCGAAAAGGGCTCAAAGGCAGGCAGGCCGACAACGTAGTGCTCGGCCTTGAAAATATTTATTATATCCTGCTCACTATTGCAGCCATCCTTACGCTCTTTTCGCTTATGGGTATCGCGCCGCAGGAACTGCTTACCAGCTTAAGTATTGCCGCTGCCGCCATCGCTATTATTTCCAAAGACTTTATCACCGACGTGATCAGTGGCATCATTATCAGTTTCTCCAGGGAGATTTCCATTGATGATTATGTAAAAATAGGCGAGCACAAAGGCAAAGTAATCGACCTGACAATCAACAAGGTAGCCCTGCTAAACGAAGACGACGACGTAATTTATATTCCCAATAATAAATTTTACGCCAACGAGGTGGTCAATTACACCAAACGCGAGATCAGAAAGGTAAATATTGAGTTTGAGGTAAATATCAATTCATTTACTACTATCGAAGAGCTAGAAAACGACCTCATCCACACGCTGGCCGATTTTAAAGAACACATCGCACCCAATACATTCCACCTGAAAATTGTGGATCTGCGCAAAGACAGCCTCGACCTCAAGTTCCAATACGTGGTCGACCGCCGCGACCGCGACCTGGAGCGCGAAATCCGCAAAAAGACGGTGCGCCAGGTGCTGAATTATGTGAAGAATAACCTGGCAAAATCGGGGTAGCAAGCGGTCCTAGTCGGCGGTCAGACCGCTAACACCGCACCCCCCTACGGCGAGCCGGCAGCCCGTTGGCTGAATTCGCATTCAGGTTGGCATTATGGCTCTAGGAAAAGGAATAAGGCAGTGTGCCGCCGGAGGCGTTAACCACAACTGCCCCATCCGAATTACCACAATATGTATCTGTAATGCATACCGGCACATAAAACTTCCCGGGGCGGAGTTCAAAACCGGCTCCACGGAAGTTGATGGCATTGAGGGTGTGCTTTGAAAAATTGAGGCTGCGGTCGCCAAGGTGTAGTCGCGCCCATTTATACGAGGGACTAATGCCCACGAAGGTATAACTGGGCAGATTAAATTGCCTGTTGGCATCGGAGAAGGCTAGCGAAAAGGGCGCTTGAATGCCTAAAAAGCTGAGGTTTAGGTTAGCCAGCACTCTCCACTGAAATGCATCGCGCCGGGGGTCTATTCCGTCGGATGTATAAAATTGATTGGAAAGGGTTAGTCCGCCATTGATTTGCAGGGACTGCTGCCGGATGTTTTTTAACCGATCTGCCATCTGCCCCACATCCTGGCCGAGGGTCGAAGGTGTGAATAATAGCATACACGCAAAACCAACTGCTAGCGGGTAGCAGTATAACTGGGGAATTAGGTTTTTCATCATACCGTGGTTGTAGGCTATTTTGCCATTTCAAATCACAGCACAAATTACGCCCGCGTAACCCAATACGGCTGGTAATTATGTATCAATTAATGGTAATGACGTATCAAGGCCGGGATATTGGCAGGAAAGAGGGAGCGAGTCGCAACGTCAAAAAAGTCGTACAGTCGTAAAGTCGTAAAGTCGTAAAGTCGTAAAGTCGTACAGTCGTAAAGTCGTACAGTCGTAAAGTCGTAAAGTCTAGCCCTGTCTGGCCAGGTATTCCGAGGGGAGGCAATTGAATTGTTTGCGGAAACATTTGGAAAAATAGCTGGGATCCTTGAACCCAACAGCGTAGGCCACCTCGTTTACATTGCCGGTTTGTTGCAGGATGAGCTCGGCGGCGCGTTTGAGGCGCACCATTTGGATATATTCGCTCACAGACTGGTCGGTGAGGGCTTTTACCTTGCGATAGAGTTGTGCGCGGCTGAAGCCGGCCTTGCGGGCCAGTTGGTCTACGTCGAAATTCTCATCGCCGAGGTGTTCGTCGATAATGGCCTGCAATTTTTCCATGACTGCTGCATCGGCTTTCGACATTACAGGGCCGCCGGTATTTTGTTTGAGGGCGTTGCCCAGGAGGGTGCGCAGTTGTTTTCGCTGGGCGATGAGATTGTTGACCCTGGCTTTTAATTCGCGAACATTAAATGGTTTGACCAGGTAGTCATCGGCGCCGGCCTGCAGCCCTTCGATACGACTACCGCCGGAAGCTTTGGCGGTCAGCAAAATCAGGGGGATATGGCTGCAGTATTCGTCGGCTTTTATTTTTTTACACAATTCATACCCATTCATTTCGGGCATCATCAAATCGCTGATGATGAGGTCGGGCACCATCTCCTGGGCTAGCTTCAAACCCTGGCGGCCGTCGAAGGCGGTAACGATCTGGTAGCTATCGGCCAGGCTACGCTGAATATAACCGCTCATTTCTACGTTGTCTTCTACTACTAATACCAGGGGCAGCGCGTCGTCAACGACCGGCATGGCGGGGGCGGCCTCCAGGTGCCGGGCGCCGAGCCATTCGTCGGTAACGGGGGCCGGCGATACGATGTGCGGCTGTGCAGATTTTGGGGCTGATTGCAGGAGGGGAAACCGCAACTGGAACACGGCGCCTTTGCCCTGCTCGCTCTCCACTACGATTTTACCGCCGTGTAAACTTACCAATTCTTTGGCAAGGGCCAGCCCTATGCCCGTGCCCGCTTCGAAGCTGGTCTCTTCCGATTTGTAAAAGCGGTCAAATACAAAAGGCAGGCTGCCGCGAGAAATACCTTTGCCGGTATCGCCGACATTGATTTGGATAAATGGCTGTTGTTCACCGCTCGTTATTTTTTCTATTTGTAACCAAATACGCCCATGCGCCGGGGTGAATTTAAAGGCATTTGACAATAAATTGAACAGGATCTTTTCCATCTGTTCGGGGTCGAAATCGAGCGCACAAGAGGGAACGTTTGATTGAAAATCGAGATGGATACGGCCTTTTTCGGCCAGGGGTTGAAAAGCCGTCAATATTTGCCGGGCAAATTCGACGATATCCTCGTTCCTTTTGTGGATGTCGAGTTTGCCGGCGTCGAGTTTCGACAGGTCGAGGAGTTGGTCGATTAGTTTCTGCAAGCGCTGGGCGTTTGATTTCATCAGCGTGTATTCCTGCTGGGTATTTCCGTGGTAGGCGCCCGACATGAGTTGCTCGAGTGGCCCGGATATGAGCGTCAGTGGGGTGCGAAATTCGTGAGAGATATTGGCAAAAAATTCGGACTTCAGTCTGTCGAGTTCTTTGAGTTGCTCGGCCCGGGAGGCCTGGATTTTCAGTTCGCTTTTGGTGCGCATGCGGTTGCGCTCGTAACGCCTGATCAATAATATGGCTCCTGCCAGTAACATACTATATACCGCCCATGCCACTGCACTGCGCCACCAGGGCGGCCTTATGACGATGCGCAGACTGGCGACCTGGTCGCTCCAGGGGCCGCCCTGATAAGATGATCGTATGCGCAGGGTGTAATGACCCGGCGCCAGGTTGGCAAAAGTGAGGCGCCGGCGTTGGCCCAATTCGATCCAGTTGTCCGATTCACCCTCTAATTGGTAAGCGTAGGTGTTTTTTGAGGCGTTTTTGTAATTCAGGGCAGCAAATTCAACTGAAAAAATGTTTTCAGAATATGCGAGCGTGATCTGCTCCAGCATACTAATACCCGGCACCGGCACTGCGCCTGTATAATCGCCAGATTTGGTATATTTTTGAAATAAAGTGAACACCACAGGCGAATGAGGCGGGGTAGTGTTTTCTTTGTCGGGGTGGATAAGATTCAGACCGTCGACTCCCCCGAAGTACATTTCGCCTTTTGCATTAATAAAGCTGGCTCCGAGGTTAAATTCGTTGCTTTGCAGGCCGTCGCTTTTATCGTATTGGCGCACTACTTTCATCTGGTAGCTGTTGCCGTTTTTTTGCAGCGCAAGCACAAATAATCCTTTAGTTGTACTCGCCCAAAAACGGCCCTGTCGGTCTTCCAGTATATCGTATACGGTATTATCTGTAAGCCCTTCATTTTGCCCTACCAGGATAAAATTCGTTTTGGCAGGGTCGTCTATTTGAGATTGGCTTAGGTTGAGCAGGCAGATACCGCCGGCGGTAGCTAACACGAGCAGTTCGGGGTTATTCTTTGGGTACTGGATATCATTAACCGAATTACTAACCAGACTTTTGAGTCGCTCCGGGTCATTTTTATAACAAATAATCCGTCCGGTGTTTTTATCCAGCAGATTCAATCCGCCGCTCCTGGTGCCCAGCCACAGGCGGCCGGCAGCATCTTCTCCAATTGCCAGTATATCGTTGGAACTCAGGCTGCCTGTATCTTCAGTGTTGTGTTGATAATTCCTGACGGCATAGGTATCCGGGTTGATATGGAAAAGGCCTTTGCTGAGAGATCCCACCCACAGTTGTCCCGAGCGGTCTTCGTATAAGATTTTGACATCCACTCTTCTCAATTCACCGGCGGGGCCGGGTTCCTCCAGCTTAACATGTTGAAACCGGCTATCGCCGGCCTTCCGCACAAACAGGCCGAGGCCTGAAGCGCCTACCCAAAGATTGCCCTTGCGGTCTTCTAAAATGGTATGTATGTGATAATCGGATAAACGGAAAGGGATGCCGGGAATTTGGGAAAAAGACTGGCTGGTATTATTTTTTGGTGATAAGTAGTGTAGCCCGCCATTGACGGTGCTCACCCACACTCCCTGTCCCGACCGTTCCTCCAGAATAGCGGTTATATCGTTGGCTTTCAGGCGTCGATGGCCTTTGCCGGTTGTGGACCAGAGCTCGAAAACCTGCTTTTGGGGGTCTATTTTGTTCACGCCGCCGCCTTGGGTGCCTATCCATATATTGCCCGTGCGATCGGCCACTATTGAAAACAGCATTTGAGCACTTACGGCTTGGGGATTGGCGGGGTCGTAGCCAAAAGATTTGAATCGCTTCGATTGCTTGTCGAAAAGGCAAAGGCCGCTGTCCCAGGTGCCCACCCATAAATAGCGGGGATTGGAGGGGTCGACGCAAATGCCGTGCGCACGGTTGCTTGGAATCGCAAAGGCATTGCCGTCTTGTTTTTGATACGAGGTAAGGCGAAGCGAAGATACTTCCAGGCGGTTGAGCCCACCGTCTACAGTGCCTATCCAGAACAGGTCCTCTTTCTCAGAAGGATCTTTATAAATGGAAATCACCCTATTGTGGCTAAGGCTATTGGCGTTTTCGGGATTATGTACAAAGCGGTCGAATTTCTTTCGCGAGGGGTCGAGCCGGCAGATTCCCCCGCCAAAAGTGCCGATCCAAAGCGCGCCGCTTTTGTCTTCGCTAATGGAGGTCACTGTTTTGTGACTCAGGCTATTGGGGGAGTTGGGATTTGGCAAATAATGGGTAATAACACCGGTTTTGGGGTTGAGGGCATTGAGCCCACCGTTCCACGTTCCTATCCAGATGGTGCCGTGGCTGTCTTCGTGTATGGCATGTACAAAATTATCGCTCAGGCTGTTCTGCCGGCCGGGAATATGCGGATATCGCCTGAATGTTTCGGTAAGCGGATCGTAGCAACTCAGGCCGTTGTCGCGCGTGCCGATCCAAATATAACCTTTGCGGTCTTCATGCAAAGCATAAATAAAATTGCCGCATATACTCAAGGAATCATCGGCCTGGTGGGTGAAGACGGTCATGCCGTAGCCGTCGTAACGGTTAAGCCCGTTTTGGGTCCCCATCCAGATAAAACCGCGGCGGTCCTGCAAAATAGCCAGCACGGTAACCTGTGAAAGACCCTGGTCAATCGACAGGCGATCAACCCGAATATTGTCCCAGTCGCCAGGGGAAACGGGGTTTTGCGCCTGCGAGGTAAACGAAATAAAAGCGGCAATAGCAAAAGCGGCAATTTGGCTAGTACGCATAGGTATCTCAGTCTTCTAAGTAAGCGGTCAGACCGCTTGCCGGGTAATTAACTTGTTAGCGGTCAGACCGCTACCGGGGGAACCGCTACCTAAGCAAACCTGGCCAGTTGCACGCCCACCAGCGCCTGCAACATCTGGATGGCCAGCGTTTTAGCTTCTTCGGCTTCGAAGCCGCGGTCGATGAAATAATCTTCGAGGCGCACTTGCGACTGGAAGTACATCACTTTAAAGGCCGTTACCATTTGCTGGTGCATGGGGTCTTTGGCCGACCAGATATTGAGGCCGTCCCAGACTTGCTGGTTCCAGCTTTCAGCCTGGCGTTGTTCTTCTTTTGTGGGGGAGTAGGGAGTAGTCAGCAACCGGGAGCGCTGGGTGGCGGCGGCGGCGGCCTTGACTGCTTCGGCTTTGTTGCCCGACTGCATGTCGGTAGCAATGACGAGCATCGTCTGGATTTCTTCCCATTGCGACAGCGGGTCGCAGGCTTTGAGTTGGAATTCGCCGGCGGGAAATGCCGCAGCGGCAGTAGCGGCCTTGCCCGACTCGCGGGGGTGGCGCTCACTCATCCAACAGGGCGCCGAATAGGTCATGCCCGGGGAGCTGTGTACATAGTATAAATGCAAAATGAGCTGATCCAAATCCTGGTAAGCATAAGTAGCGCGGTAGTCAAACGGCGGTTGGGTTTTGAACGGGCGGTTGCCGTAGGTTTCTTTGAGGGCGGCATTCATGAGACGGTTGACTTCGTTGTCGGCGCCAAGCTGGGTGAACAACATGTAGGCCCGGTAGGCTTTGGCGATAGAGGTGGAAGAGCTCTCGAGCACCAGCACCGCCGAGGGGTCGGTGACCAGGTTGTCAATAGCTTGCTGAAGGCGGTCGTTGACGCCGGCCTCGCCGTGTTGGGCAAGTAGCAGGTATTTGCGCAGTTCGCGGTTGCTCAGCTTGACGGCTTCGTAGGCTTTAGCAGTGCCGGTGCCGTAAAGGCCGTCAACGCTGCCGGTGTATACGCCTTCCGCTTTGAGAATTTTTTGCAATTCGAGCGCCGACCTGCGCTTGAGGTTGGCGCGAATGGCGGGTTGGCTTTTTTTCTGTACAATGGCAGGTTTGGCCTGCTGTGCCTGCTGTTGATAGGGGGATTTTACGGTCAACCCGGCTTCTTCGTAAGTGCGGGGTACGTCAACCGGCGTGACGCGCTGACTCGGCTGCTGCTGCTGTTGCTGGGCAGTGCGCTTGGGCGGCTGTTTGTCGAGGACAAGCGGGAACAATCCTTTTTTGATACCCGTCTCAAATGGCGTAATAACGAACAATACCGCGCTATTGACATTTTTTACGAAAGCGTCTTTGAATCCCAACTGCTGGATACGACTGAGGTCGCGCTTGGCTGCGTTGATATCGGCGTAGGGCGCGGTGGTGATCTTTACATCGTCGTCGGCAGCGATGCCGTATAAGTCGCCCGCTTTTCCCAATTCCGCCCACTCGATAGCCTTGCCGGCGTCGCGGGTGGCCAATTGTATGACAGACAGGTTGCGCCCCTCCGACAAGCGGATTTCCATGGTTTGGGCATTGCCGTAACCCCGCTGCCGCAGCGTGGCGGTCACTTTGTCGGCATCCACTTGCTTTTCGTAGCCCCCCACAAATACCCGGTACACGTTGTCGTTGCTTACTTCCGCATATACGAAGCCCAGGTCGCGCACACCGTCAAAATCCTCGGTTTTGGCATTGAGAAACATGCCGGCTTGCACCGTGAAATGCTGCTGCCCCCATGCCAGGATGGAGAAACCGCAGAAAGTAAGTAACAATTGTATTTTTTTCATGTTGGATGGTTTGTGTTCTCAGTTCTCAGTTGTGGGTTGTGGGTTGTGGGTTATGGGTTGTGGGTTGTCGGTTGTCGGTTTACTAGCAGAGAGTTAATGAACAGATAACCCATAACCCATAACCCATAACCCATAACCTTCATAACTCACAACCTCCTCAAAGTTATACAACGTCTGCAATGTACCTGAAATTATATGCTTAAAATTCAGATTTTTGAATCAGGTTAGTGCCAAAAAGGCAGGAAATAGAACTTTGGCGCTATTATTGATGTTTAAACAATAAAAAAAACGTCATGATTTACAGGACCGTTGCACATATAATAAAAGGCGAACCCATGCAGATGGGCCAGACGGCTATCAAGCAGGCCTTGCCTACCGTTCGCGTACAGCAAATCGATCCGTTTTTGTTGTTGCACCACTTTGGCTCCACTACGGCAGAACCGGGCGTAGACCCCTTGGCAGTAGGTCCCCACCCGCACCGCGGGTTTGAACCGGTTACTTTTTTGTATTGTGGGGGCATCCGCCATCGCGACAGCCGCGACAATACGGGCTGGCTCAACGGCGGCGATGTACAATGGATGACGGCAGGCCGCGGCATCATCCACAGCGAGATGGCTTCGCCCCAATTTGTGGAAAACGGCGGCGTCATGGAGGGTATCCAACTGTGGATCAACCTGCCCAAATCGCACAAGATGACGCAGCCCGACTACCAGGATATCAAGTCGGAGCAAATCCCGGCCTGGACTTCTCCCGACGGCCTCGCCTCGCTGCGCGTAGTAGCAGGCCAATACCGCGATATCAAAGGCCCCGCCCGCACCTTTACGCCCATACTCGCCTTGCAGGTGAGCCTGAAAGAAGGCGGCGAAATCGACATTGACCTGCCCGCCGATCACAACGCTTTTTTCTATATTCTCGACGGCAATGTGCAGCTCAATAATAACTTTTCGTACAGCGACGCTACACTGATCCACCTGCGCAACGACGGCGAAGGTATTCTCCTCAAAGGACTGGCCGCCAGTCGTATACTGGTGCTCTCAGGGCAACCCATCGACGAACCCGTAGCCCAGTACGGCCCCTTTGTGATGAATACGCAAACTGAATTGCTGGAAGCAATGCGCGATTACCAAATGGGGAAGATGGGAGTGTATATTGATTGACTATAAGACTTTGCGACTGTAAGACCTTTACGACGTGATAGGTTTGCACAATCGTTCAGTCGTATAGTCATTAAGTCGTACAGTCATATAGTCGCAATGCAACCCTTTTTGCTATCTTTGCGTTATAATATCGGGTTTGCTTCGGCTGCCCGGACTATCCAAAATACAGAAGATGAAAAAGACTTTCATGATTACTTTCGAGTTGCCCCAAACGATTGACGAAACGTTTATGGCGCTCATACCTCAGCAACGTTACATTATCAATAATATGCTCGTAGAGGGCAAACTCAAGTCCTACTCGCTATCCATGGACCGCTCCCAGTTGTGGGCCGTAGCGATCGCCGATTCCGAATTTGACGTGATGGAACTCATCGCGCAAATGCCCCTGATAGACTATATGACGCCGCAAATTACCGAGCTCATGTTCCACAACAGCGCCGAGCGGGTATTGCAGTTTTCGCTCAACTAATTGTAAAATATTGTTTGCAAAAGCGTAACAGTTTAGGAGGGTTTAGCGCCTTCGGCGGGTTTAGCGATTGGGTTTAGCTAAACTGCGTATGCACTAAACTATTACGCAAAAACATCGTTTTTTGCGGCGACAAGCGCATCATACCAGCCAACTCCTCCTGGAAAAGCTTATTTTTGCGCAAATCGATTTCATGAGCGTTTGGATGGAAAAAGCCAGGCAACTGGTCATGATGAAGGCTAAATATGCTACAGCCAGCGCCATAGCTACGGCAGTAGACTATACGCTTTACCTCATGCTGGTCGATCGCGTATTCTCGCCCGCGCCCTCCAACGTTATCTCCTATACCTGCGGCGTACTCGTCAACTTCGTCCTGCAACGTTTTTTTGTTTTTGAACTGCAAAGGCGGGCCTCCCATGCATTTTTGCTGGCTATGTTGGTATCTTTGGGCGGAATGGCCATCAGTACGGGCATAGTAGCTGGTTTATCCATGCTGGCTTTTTTTGCACAACACCAGTTTATTACCAAACTTTGCGCCACGGGTATTGTATTTTTTTATAATTTTTATTTTAAACGCTACGTCTTCGAAAAGCGTTTTGTGTAAGTTATTAATCCAATTCGACGATGAAAAAACGTGTTGCGTTAGTCTGTCAACTCGCCGTATTTGCTATGGTCAGCCTGCAAGCACAGGAATCGCTGAGCCTGTCGCAGGCTATCGAGAAAGGCTTGAAACAAAATTTCCAGGTTCAAATTGCCGAACGCGAGGTGGCGATAGCCCAAAACGACAACAATTGGGCCGTGGCGGGAAAATACCCCGCTATCGATCTTACGCTTAACGTAAATAACAACTACCAGCAGACCAATAACCCCGCTTCTTTCCTTCGCGAATTTTACTCGGTAGGCTCAGGCGTACAACCCGGCATAGAAGCCGTTTGGATTCTCTTCAACGGCTACCGCATCCGGTTTACCAAGCAACAACTGGAAACACTGGAGCGTCTCAGCCAGGGCAATGCCCAGGTAGCCGTGGAAAACGCCATCGAATCGGTGATCCTGGCCTATTACAATGCACTGGTGGAAAGAGAACAACTTCAGGTGCGCCAACGGGTGCTCAACCTCTCCCGCGACCGCCTCTCGTACGAACGCGTGCGCCAGGAATACGGCCAGGCCAGTTCTTTCGACGTTTTGCAAACGAATGACGCCTATATCAACGATTCGATGAGCTATCTCATCCAGCGCACTACGTTTGAAAACGCCCTGCGCAACCTCAACACGACGATGGGTGAACCCGACCTGAGTGTGCGATTTACGCTAACCGACCAGTTGGCCTACGAAGCCCCGGTATACGACATCGAAGCGCTCCGGTCGCGCATGCTGGCTAATAATAGAAGTTTGCAGAATTTACAGGTAAGCCGCGAATTGGCTCGCATTCAGACCGATTTGCGCGAAACTACCCGGCTGCCCAGAATAGATTTGCGCACCGGCGCCGTGTACAATTACAACAAAAACCACGCGGCTACCGGTATTTTTTCCAGCGGCGAGGAGCGCGATCTGGGCGGTATTAAGAGCTCAAGCTTTAACGGTTTTATCAATTTTTCGGCCTCTTATACCCTCTTCGATTGGGGCTTGCGCCAACGCCAGATCGAAAGATCCAAGATGGAGGAATTAATCGCCCAGCTCAATATCAGCGACCTGCAGCGCACGCTGACCAATAACCTTGAAAATACCTGGGCGCAATACAACAACCAAAAAGAATTGCTGGATGTCACTACCCAATTGGTGAATAACGCCCAGCGCAACCTCGAAATAGCAGAGGAACGCTTCCGCGGCGGCCTCATCAATTCTTTCGATTACCGCACGATCCAACTGGGCTATATCAACGCCACCCAGTCGCAACTCAATGCCTATTTTAATCTGAAAACCACCGAAACCGAGCTGGTCAGGCTGATCGGGGGACTCGTCCGGTGAGAGGGTGAGGGAGGGAGTGAATTTCTATGATCTCTCCCTCTCTCCCTCCCTCCCTCTCTCACTCTCCCTTCAGCACTTTCCCCGACTGCATCACCCGGCCTTCGCCGTTGATCAGCTGATAAAAATAGGGCCCGCTGGGCAAAGCGCTCATATTCAGATCGGTAGAAGATTGCAGGGAGCTTCGCAAAATCAGCTGGCCGAAGGCATCAAAAAGCAGCGCTTGTTCGCCGCCGACGAGGGGCTGGTTGAACTGGAAGCGCAGCACATCTTGTACCGGGTTGGGAAACACTTTAGCCAGGGCCGACTCGCCGGGTTCGCCGGTAGAAACTACGATTACTGACACAATTTGGCAAACTGTGGAAGAACCGCCGTCGTTGGTAGCGGTGAGGCATACCTCGTACATATCCGATTCGTTGTAGATGTGAGTGGGATTTTGCTCAGCGCTTGTCGTATTGTCGCCGAAATCCCAGAGCCATTCAGTGGGGGTATTAGAAGAGGCGTCGGTAAAGGCAATCTCACCATTGCCGGCCGGCTCAAAGGTAAAGGCGGCTACGGGAGCTTGTACAGCCTGGGTATACGACACAAAATGCGTGGCCGTGAAAGGTAAATCGGTATTGGGGTCGATTTCGATGGTGACGAGTACGCCTTTGGATTCGGCAGAGAGCCACTGGTACGACTCCGTTTCGTTTACCTGTGCGTCAACCAATAGCCATTGGCCGGCAAACAGCGCCCAGATAGAATCCAAAGAGCTGGTCACTACATACTGGCGAAGCGCATCATAGAGGCCGTTGGGCATGAGGACTACCCCGTAAGCATCGATGTTTGCGGTCTGGGATGCCGTCTGTTTGATGCGCAGGGAGTCTACCCCCAGAAATTCGCCGTCGATAGCAAATTCGGAAGCGTAGGTAGTCTGATATGTTGTGCCGAACGTAGCGGGAAAAACGAACAGCTTTTGCGGCGGATCGATGCGCACAGGCAGGTAATTTTTATCGCCGGTCAGGTCGGCGACAAGTCCGTGGCCCAGCAATTCCGATTCGGACACTTCCAGGAACGAAAAGGCGCCCTGGCTTTCTGCGCACAGATTGGCTTCAGGAAACTCTGCCGATAGCGGCGCCTGGGCCGGCGATAGATAATTGGTGGCATATACCTCGTGGTATTCGAGGGCAAGGAAATTCCAGCTCTGGTTGGGGCCTGCCGTCCCGATATTCAGATCGGCTACGGTGGTGTCGATGGCCGATACGATGGCATCGCCGGCGCCCGGCACATCGGCATGCGTGAGGGTAATCTGGGCTTCGGCAAATGCCGTCATTCCAACTATCAACAGCAACGTTAAGAGTGATTTCATGAGTTGAATTTTTTTTAATGTGTGAATTTTAAATTATTCTAGACGTTTATACGACAAGCTCTTCCCATTCCGGAATTTTATGGCGCACTTTTTTTAGTATGAAAAAAAATACAATATCTTGTGTAATGCGAATAAACACATTTGGTGCAAACCATCACAAAATGCTCAGAGGGCTGTAACTTATTGCGCAATAATAGCGTTATGAAGTCGTTTTCAGTCCGTTCGACAAGTTTACAAATATGACAAAAAAATACGGCGTTACGCTATTCGGAATCGTGTTGTTTCTGCTTGCCGTTAACCATACTGCCTGGGCGCCTACCAATTGGTTTGGCCGTTTGCTACGCGGTGAGAAAGAAAAAGAAGCGCCGAAACTCGACCCTGCCACCCAGGAATTGATTACCAAATACGAAGAATACGTTCGTTTTTCGATGGGCGAGGAAAATATACCGGGAGCCGCAGTGGCGATCGTAAAAGGGGGCCGCGTAATATTTGCAAAAGGGTTTGGGGTAAAAGAAGTGCAATCCAACGATTCGATCAATACAGCTACTGTTTTCAGGTTGGCCTCGCTGTCCAAAGGTTTTTCCCCTGTTTTGGTGGGCATGCTGGTAGAAGAAGGCTGCCTGGAATGGGACGACAAAGTACTGGACTACGCCCCCAGCTTCGAACTGCGCAGCCTGAGCCAAACCCGGCAAATCAATATGCGGCATCTGCTTAGCCATACGGTGGGACTGCCGCCGCACTCCTACGATTTCTCGCTGGACCACGGCGATACCTATGAGAGACTCGTAAGGCGACTTAAAGAAGTGCGGCTGTCGTATAAACCCGGTGAAATGCACACCTACCAGAATATTGCTTATAGCGTGGTGGGCGACGTAGTACACAACCTCACCGGCGAGAAGTACGCCAACCTGCTCGCCCGGCGCATTTTTCAGCCGCTGGGTATGTACAACGCTACCACGGGTTATGGCGCCATGATGGCTGCAAAAAATGTAGCCTATCCGCACAAGCCTACCGACAAGTATTATTATAAAACACCCATATCCGATTTGTATTATTCCGCCGTACCGGCCGCCGGCGTCAATGCCAGCGTGGAGGATATGGCGCAGTGGCTGCTGCTCCTGCTGGGCCACCGCCCCGATCTTATTTCTGATAAGATGTTGGATCAGATTTTTGAACCGCAAGTCAAATTGCTGCGTGGCGCCTGCAATTGCTCGGTCTGGAACCCCGACGAAAGCTACTATGCCCTCGGTTGGCGCGTGCTCGACAAGGGCGACCAGCGCATTATTCTCCACGGCGGCTACGTGAACAGCTACCGCACCGAAATCGCCTTCGATCGCGAAAACGACCTGGGCATCGTGGTGCTTAGCAACGGCGTGAGCCGCTTTATCGGCGAAAGTACCGCAGCGTTTTTCCAGATGCACCGCGATTTGCAGGGAAATCCCGGAGGGGAGAGGGAGAGGGTGAGAGGGAGTGAGGGAGAGAATTTTTGATATTGGAATAGGGCCTTGTCACCTTGTCACCACCGAAGCGGTGAACGGTAAACGTTCAACCTACGTGGTCGTCACCTTGTCACCCAAAAAAAACGGCGCGATGATCAGTGACCACCGCGCCGGCATAATTAAGGGGGGAACTAACTAACTTGATTATCTCGCAATAAGCACTTGTTGACTTTTCATAGACTGGCCGTCGCTGATCACCACTACGTACAAACCCGAATCTAAGTTGGATACCGACAGATCAATTCTGCCACCTGTGCCGTCGAGGCCGTTATAGCGCATCATCTGGCGGCCCTGGGCGTTCATCACCGTTACAGACAGCGGGGCCGTTGCCGGCTCGTCCAACTGCACGGCTACTTCACTGGTAGCGGGGTTGGGGAATACCCGGAAGGCTGACATGGCCTGTACGGCGCCATTTGAGGGCAATCCTGCCGATCCTGTGGCCGGCGCTACTAACTGAGTCGCTGTGCTAAAGAAATTCCAAGCAGAATAATCGCTCGACATACCGCCGCCACATTTGCTTTTCACTTTGAACTGGTAGTTGCCGCCCGGTACCAGACCAATGATTAATACAGCGGTATCAGCAGTGAGTGCATTGAAAGAAAATGCGATAGTATTTTCGTCGTCTTCTACCTCTATTTCGTATTTCAATGCGCCGGCAACGGGGCTCCAAGTAAGCATTGCGCTGGTACTCGTAATTTGAAGGGCCTGCAGACTGCCGGGCACTTCGCAGGCGCCGCCTGTGCCGCCACCGCCTGTATTGCCGCCGCCGGTAGCTCCCGCGCCAAAGAATACCCATCCGGAATAATCGCTCGACAAGCCGCCATCGCATTTGCTTTTCACTTTGAACTGGTAGCTGCCGCCCGGCGCCAGGCCGATTACTGCGATCGTCGTATCAGACGTGATAGCGTTGAAGGCAAACAAGGGGGTATTTTCGTCGTCTTCTACTTCTACTTCGTATTTCAATGCGCCGGCTACGGGGCTCCAACTCAATACGGCGCTGGTACCGGTCAGATCGCTTACGCTAAGCCCTGCAGGGATGCCGCAAGCGCCGCCTGTGCCGCCGCCTGTATTGCCGCCGCCCGTGTTGCCGCCGCCCGTGTTGCCTCCGGTATTGCCGCCAGTGCCCGTGCCAGTATTGAAGAACACCCAGGCAGAATAGTCGCTCGACAAGCCGCCGCCGCACTTGCTTTTTACCTTGAACTGATACTGTCCGTTGGGAGAAAGGCCGGTTACCGTAACCGTCGTTTCGCTGGTCAGCGTATTAAAGGCAAATAGTGGGGTGTTTTCGTTG
>Ga0209573_1000442_pt1 | contig 89878 bp, 80 predicted proteins | sample TNRBio252014_DNA_FD_185870 | JGI IMG/M metagenome (GOLD analysis project Ga0209573, IMG submission 185870) | Wastewater treatment Type I Accumulibacter community from EBPR Bioreactor in Madison, WI, USA - TNR Reactor_6/25/2014_ DNA (SPAdes)... | ecosystem: Engineered > Bioreactor > EBPR >... | reverse complement strand
TGGAAGGGGAGGGTTTTCATGGCAATGAGTCTAGTGGGCTTAGAGGCTATAAGCTAGAGAATTACCCGCAGTTAATGAGCATTTACACCGATGTCATAGGGCGCTATGCAGAATGGCTTGGCGACCGGGTTTGCGTCTTACCGGATAATGGCATCGCTTCATTTCAATGGTTAATCGGCGTGATTTCCCAGACTCCCCACAAGCTCTATCTGCTGATTGACGAATACGACAACTTCGCCAATGAGGTGATGATCAGCCGGGAACGGGCGAAGCCTCGCTATCAGGAACTGGTTGAAGGCGAAGGCATCATCAAAACCTTCTTCAAGGCGGTCAAGGATGGGGCGGAAGGGCGTGGGGTGGATCGACGAGTATTCATTACGGGCGTATCTCCCGTAGTGTTGAGCGACATGACCAGCGGCTATAACGTCGTTAAAATACTGTCCCATCGCCCGGAATATCACGATTTACTGGGCTTCACCGGCGAAGAAATCCAAGCGACGCTGGAACAAATCGCCGCGCTAGGAATGATGACCGCTACTCCCGTCTTGGAAGCGCTGCATTTAATGCGCACGTTCTACAATGGCTACTGCTTTTCACCCCGGAGCGCCGTGCAAGTTTATAATCCGACTCTGGCGCTGTATTTTCTGGAAGCCTTAGCCCAGGACGGCGAATATCCAGCCAAAATGCTGGACGGCAATCTGGCAATGGATCGCAACCGCATTCAATATGTCGCCCGGTTGCCGCATGGGCCAACGCTGGTGACGCAGGCGCTTGCGGCAGACACGGATCACCCGAAATCAGCGATCCTGATTGACCAACTGGCCGACTGCTTCGGCGTAGAGATAATGCTGAATACCCCGAAGGATCAAACCTTTCTCGCTTCACTGCTCTACTACTTCGGCGTCCTGACGTTGGCCGGACGGAACGAGCAGGGCAAATTACGCCTGACGATTCCCAATTTGGTGGTGCGCAAGTTGTATGTGGAACGCTTGCAGGAAGCGCTATTGCCGAACTATGAAGACCAGGAGCAACGCCAGGCGGCGGCGGATCGGTTCTACGCTGACGGTGATCTGGATCCATTGTGTGAATTGCTTGAACAACGCTACTTCACCGTGTTTGACAACCGCGACCTGCGCTGGAGCAATGAACTGGTGGTGAAAACCGCCTTTTTGGTGACGCTGTGATGGACTCGGAACCGGCACTGGATAAAGGCTACGGCGATCTGAGTCTGATGCTGCGGCCTGATATGCGCCAGTATCAACTGTTTGATCATTTACTGGAGTTCAAATACGTTTCCCTGAAAAAGCTGGGACTGAGCAGCGAAACTTTGCGGGCGATGGATCGGGAAACGTTGTGCGCCCTGCCGGCGGTAGTCGAACGACTCCAGGAAGCTGAGACCCAGTTGGCGCATTACCGGGCCATTCTGGAACGAGTTTACCGGGATAAACTCAAGTTGCGGACGCACGCGGTGGCATGCATCGGCCTGGAACGGCTGGTGTGGTTCTCATCCGGCGATCATGCGGCGTAGCGCAAAAAAGCGCATGAATCGAATCGCCCAGCGCCTCACCCCCTCCCTGGGTGGGAGAGGGGGTAAGAGGAAAAATTCAGCGCGCCGCCGTCAACGCCTGTTCCAAATCGGCCAGAATGTCGTCGATATGTTCAATACCGATAGACAACCGCACCAAATCCTCGCTGACCCCGGCCCGAGCCAGCTCCGCAGGCGATAACTGCCGGTGGGTCGTCGTCGCCGGATGGCAGGCCAGCGACTTGGCGTCGCCGATATTCACCAGCCGGGTCACCAGTTGCAGCGCGTCGATGAACTTCGCGCCGGCGTCGCGCCCGCCCTTGATGCCGAAGCTGAGAATGCTGGAGCCGCGCCCGCCCATGTATTTATCGACCAGCGGCTTATCAGGGCTGTCCGCCAACGCCGGGTAATTAACCCAGATGACTTGCGGGTGGCCTTTGAGATACTCAGCGGCCTTGACCGCATTCTCGCAATGGCGGTCCATCCGTACCGGCAACGTCTCGATGCCTTGCAAAATCAGGAAACTGTTGAACGGCGAAATCGCTGCGCCGGTATTGCGCAACGGCACCACCCGCGCCCGGCCAATGAACGCCGCCGGTCCCAGCGCCTCGACATAAACCACGCCATGATAGGACGGGTCCGGCTCGTTCAACCGGGCGAACCGAACCTTATGCTGATCCCAGGGGAAACGCCCGGAATCGACAATGACGCCGCCGATACTGGTGCCATGGCCGCCCATGTACTTGGTCAGGGCATGAACCACAATATCCGCGCCATGCTCGAAGGGTCGGCATAAATAAGGGGTCGGCACGGTGTTATCGACGATCAACGGTACGCCATGCGCATGAGCCGCCGCCGCCCACGCCCCGAAATCGACTACATTCGCCGCTGGATTGCCGATAGATTCGCAGAACACCGCCTTGGTCTTGTCGTCGATCAGCCGGCTCATCGCCTCGACATCGCGATAATCAGCGAACCGCGCCTCAATCCCGAATCGCGGCAAGGTGTGCGCGAACAGATTGTAAGTGCCACCGTACAAGGTCGACGTAGTGACAATATTGTCGCCAGCCTCGGCAATGGTCATCAGCGCATAGGTAATCGCCGCCATGCCGGAAGCGACCCCCAGCGCCCCAACTCCACCCTCCATCGCCGCCACCCGCTGTTCGAGTACGGCAGTGGTGGGATTCATAATCCGGGTGTAGATATTCCCTGGCACCTTCAAATCGAACAAATCAGCGCCGTGCTGGGTATCGTCAAAGGCGTAGGAAGTCGTCTGATAGATAGGAACAGCAACAGCCTTGGTGGTGGGTTCCGGCGTATAGCCGCCGTGAATCGCAATCGTCTCAATTTTCATCGTGCGGATTCCATCAATGGTCGGGGAGAAACAGATAAAGTCTGAACGCCGCGAGCGGGAAATGTCCAGTCACAACGATTCCTTGATTCATTGCTGGCTTTCCCTACTATGCTTTGCTTTGGGGATGCTGTTTCAGCGACCTCTCGTCCCGGGCGACAGCGACCGAACGAAAAAACGACTCCACAACAAGTCAAACTCAGGAGGAACCCATGCGGTTCATTCATCCACAGACAGGAGGGTTCGCGCCATGGCGGCAGCAGGATTGATCCTTGCCTTACTCTGCGCCATCGGCGCACTGATCTACGGTGTCCAGTCGATCAAATGGATCCTGGCCAAGGACCCCGGCAATCCCCGGATGCAGGAAATCGCCGCCGCCATTCAGGAAGGCGCCCGCGCTTACCTGAACCGGCAATACACCACCATCGCCATTGTCGGCGTGGTATTGACGGTAATCATCGCGGTAATACCGCAGCTTGGACTACCGACCGCCATCGGCTTTGTGATCGGCGCGGTGCTGTCGGGTGCGGCCGGTTATATCGGCATGTACGTCTCGGTGCGCGCCAATGTCCGCACCGCTCAGGCCGCCCATGACGGGCTCGGCGCGGCGCTGGAAGTCGCGTTCCGGGGCGGCGCGATCACCGGGATGCTGGTGGTGGGGCTAGGCCTGCTCGGCGTGGCTGGCTACTATGTGATTCTGGTGTTGATCAACGCGGCGCCCGCCGAACTGCCCGACCTCGGCCCGATGATCGGGCTGGCCTTTGGCAGCTCGCTGATCTCGATCTTCGCCCGCTTGGGCGGCGGCATCTTTACCAAGGGCGCTGACGTCGGCGCTGATCTGGTCGGCAAAGTCGAAGCCGGCATTCCCGAAGACGATCCGCGCAATCCAGCGGTCATCGCTGACAATGTCGGCGACAACGTCGGCGACTGCGCCGGCATGGCCGCCGACCTGTTCGAGACCTACGCCGTCACCATCATCGCCACCATGCTGGTGGGCAGCCTGTTGTATACCGGGGACGCCGCGCAGAGCGCTATTATTCTGCCGCTGGTGATGGGCGGTGTGTCGATCATCGCCTCGATCATCGGCTGTAGCTTCGTCAAGGCCCGAGAAGGCGAGAAGATCATGAACGCACTGTATCGCGGCTTGGCAGTGGCTGGAGCGATTTCCGCCGTCGCCTTCCTGCCCATCATCTGGCTGTTCATGGGCGGCAACAATCCCTGGGGTCTCTGGGGCTGCGCTCTGGTCGGCCTGGCGCTGACGGCGGCGATGGTCGTGGTCACCGAGTACTATACGGCGACTGAATTCAGTCCCGTGCAAAAGCTCGCGGAAGCCTGCACCACCGGCCACGCGACCAACATCATCGCCGGACTCGCGGTGTCGATGAAGGCTACGGCGCTACCGGTGCTGGCCGTCTGCGTGAGCATCGGTCTGGCCTATTCCTGGGCCGGGCTGTATGGCATCGCCATCGCCGCCACCTCCATGTTGTCGATGGCGGGCATTATCGTCGCGTTGGACGCCTATGGGCCGATCACCGATAACGCTGGCGGCATTGCTGAAATGGCGGAAATGGATGAGAAGATTCGCGGCATCACCGATCCGCTGGATGCGGTCGGCAATACCACCAAAGCGGTCACCAAGGGTTACGCCATCGGTTCGGCGGCGCTGGCGGCACTGGTGCTGTTCGCTGACTTTGAGCATAAACTGGAGTTGGCCCATATTAAAGTCGACTTTTCTTTGACCGATCCCGTGGTGATCATTGGCCTGTTCATTGGCGGCATGATTCCCTTCCTGTTTGGAGCCATGGCGATGGAAGCCGTGGGTCGCGCCGCCAGCAGCGTCGTAATTGAGGTGCGTCGCCAGTTCGCGGAAATTGCCGGCATTATGGAAGGGACCACCAAACCCGACTATTCGCGGGCGGTGGACCTGCTGACCAAGTCAGCAATCAAGGAAATGATCATTCCCTCGTTACTGCCGGTGTTGACGCCGATTGTCGTCGCTTTCGGCATGTCCTGGCTAATGGGGCCTGACGCCGGACCCAAAGCGCTGGGGGGGTTGCTGATGGGCACCATTGTTACCGGCCTGTTCGTGGCGATTTCCATGACCGCTGGCGGCGGCGCCTGGGACAACGCCAAGAAGTACATCGAGGATGGCCACTTCGGCGGCAAGGGTTCCGAGGCGCATAAGGCGGCGGTGACGGGCGATACGGTTGGCGATCCCTACAAAGACACCGCTGGTCCTGCGGTGAATCCGCTGATCAAGATCATCAACATCGTTGCGCTGCTGATCGTGCCGTTGCTGGTGGCGATGCAGTGAGCTATGAATGATCTCAGTCATTTCAACGCTGCTGGCGAAGTCCACATGGTCGATGTGGGCGACAAGGACGTCACTCGCCGGACAGCGGTCGCTGAAGGCTGGATCGTCATGCAACCGGCCACGCTGGAACGAATCGTGGCCGGCGCGCACGCCAAGGGCGACGTGCTCGGCGTGGCGCGCCTGGCTGGCGTCATGGGCGCTAAACGCACCGCTGATTTGATCCCCCTGTGCCATCCGCTGGCGCTGACCCGGGTGGCGGTGGATTTACACCCCGCACCAGAACGTAACGCCGTGCGTTGCCAGGCCACCGTGGAAACTCACGGTCGCACTGGGGTGGAAATGGAAGCCCTGACAGCGGTGCAGATCGCACTGCTGACCGTCTATGACATGTGCAAGGCGGTGGATCGCAGCATGACCCTCACGGATATCCGCTTGTTGGAAAAGGCGGGCGGGAAGTCGGGACATTGGCGGGCGGAAACCGCCAGAAGCTGAGGAAAGTGACGCCAATAACCATGAACGACGTTCTCTACCTCGTCGATCAACCTTCGCTGATCGAGTTTTGCGCCGGGTTGCGCGACGCAGCCTGGCTGGCGCTGGATACCGAATTCATTCGCGAACAGACCTACTATCCCCAACTTTGCCTGATCCAGGTCGCCAGCGCCGATCAGATTGCTTGCATCGACCCACTGGCGTTGCCCTCGCTGGAACCGCTACTGGCGATTTTGTGCGACCCAGCGGTGACCAAGATTCTCCATGCGGCTTATCAGGATTTGGAAATTTTCTATTACCTGAGCGGCGCGGTTCCAACGCCAATTTTTGATACGCAGTTGGCTGCGGCTGTACTGGGTTATGGCAATCAGGTGGGGTACGCAAATCTGGCGCAGCAAATGCTCGGCGTGGAATTGGAGAAGACCCATACCCGCGTAAACTGGCGGCAGCGGCCGCTGTTGCCGGAATGGCTAGCCTACGCCGCTGACGACGTGCGCTACCTCCGGGACATTTACCGGCGACAACAGGCGATATTGGCGGAACGTGGCGAGATGGAAGTGCTGACCGAGAATTTTACGGCGCTGGCCGATCCTGCCCGCTATCAACCACAGCCCCAGGAAGCCTGGCGGCGGATTCGGGATCATCAGCGATTGCACGGCGGCCCGCAGTGCGCTGCTTTGCAGGCGTTGGCCGCCTGGCGGGATGAGCAGGCCATTCGCAACGACCGACCGCGCCGCTGGATTCTACATGACGGCCCACTGTTGGACATGGCCCGCTACCTGCCCGCTGATCTGAAGAGCCTAGCGCGGATTCGCGGGCTGCCGACGACGACCCTGCGTCGGCATGGCGAAACATTATTGGCGTTGATCGCTGCTGCGCGTGTTGAATCGCTCGATTGAAGATTCAGGCGATATTCATCTTGCCAGGGAGATACTACGCCTCAAGCAATGTGGGTGTCTGTGGGTCCTTATGGGCGGCGTTATCGCCGATGCGCTCCGTACCAGCGAGCGCCGCCTGCTTTTTTCATCGAGGCCCCATTCGAGCCGGGTCGTTTTGGAGGTTTTTATGTATACGCCACTGAAAGTTACAATATTAGCTGCATCGCTCGGTCTGATGACGGCGTGCGCGCCGCCGCCACCCGGCGCGCCTCCCAACTACTACACTACGGGCGGCGCACTGATGGGCGCGGCAACAGGTGCGGCAGTCGGTCATGCTATTGACCCTACGGGCGGCGCGTTGACCGGCGCCTTAGGCGGCGCGTTGATTGGCGGCGCTGTGGGCAACCAGATGGACTATCAGAATCAGCAGGTCGTATCGCAGCAACGGCAAATTCGTCGGATGCGGCGCAATAGCTATTACAATGATGACTATTACTATTCCAGTCCGCCGCCGCGTTCTTACCGTCGTTACGATCCACCGCCGAGTTATTACGATTCTCCGCCGTACTGAACGGCTGTAGGGTCGGTTTGACGGGCGGAAAATCCGCCATGTTCACCATCAAAAAATGCTTGATATAGGGCGGGTTAGCGCAACGCAACCCGCCCTGCGCTTTTCCAGGAAAGTCCCTGTCGCAGCGATGCCCGGCCTGTTCAAAGCGTTCTGCGCCAGCCTTGATCCTCACTATCATCGCTTTGCATTCTTTATTCCCCCACAGTCCGTTGCCGTGGCCCACTCCAGCGGACCAGTTTGGCCCTATCGACATCAGGAATCGTCGTTTATAAATGACAAGCGCCTTTTTTTATTCGGGCTCCGCAATTTTTAAAACTAAATCATTCATTGTGGTACGCAAAAGCGATATAAAATTCAGGCATATAAATTGCGAAAAGTATTGATGCAAGCTTCTTTTTAGAATTTATCAGGCGTCAATGCGATGAGGCATAAAAAATCATTTTCCCGGAACGTCCTTGATCGTAGCAACCTACTGTCCCTACCTGTTTTACCCAAGGTGATAAACACCTTGCTGGAAATGGTGGATGGGGAGGATGTCGATCTCCAAAAGCAGGCTCAATGGTTCAGTTACGATCCGGTGCTAAGCGCACGCTTGATCGCGGTGGCTAATTCATCCACCAGGCAAGTCACGTCGAATTGGCGACACGCACTGAAGGCGTTGGGTCCAACCGCCGTCAGAACTCTGATTGTTACCACTGCCATACAACAATCCCCCTCTATGCCGACTCCAGCGCTGAACCAGTTCTGGCGTCATGCCCTATGGTGCGCCCGCCTTACCCGGCGACTGGCCGAAACCACGGCTTATCCCGACCCCGAAGAAGCCCAACTGTGCGGTCTGCTGCACGATCTTGGCAAGCTGGTCATCAGCGCCCATTACCCCGCTGCTCTTGATGAAATTTATACACTGGGCCGCATCGCCCAGACGCTGGGTGAAGTAATGGAACTGGAACAACGGCTATTTAGCGTCGATCATTGCGCGCTGGGCGCGGAACAGGCTACAGACTGGCAGTTGCCGATATGGTTTGCTGACGCCATCCGCTTCCATCACTTGAGCGCTGAGGCACTGCGCGGCGCTCATCCCCTGTTGCGCCTGCTCCATGTCGCCAATGCGCTCATTCAGGATACCAAGCCGTCAGAAGCCGCGCTGGCCGATGCTGGAATGCTCCTGCGCCTGAGTCCAGCCGCACTGGAACCGATTCACACCGAGGTGGAACGCGAAGTTGGGCTGCTCACTGCGGAACTGGGCGTCTCGGAAGACGAGGCAGCGTCAACGCTGTCCCGCACGCCGCTCAATTCCACCCGCTCTGAAATTACCCTGATCGACGCCGTGCGCGGCGCACTGGGCGATGCTGATGATGAACCGGCCTTGCAGGAAGCGATAATCCACTGTGCAGCCATGCTTTTTGACCTTAGTAAAGTGCATTTTTTCCGGCATGATCCGCAAACGGGGATGCTGCACAGCAATCTTGCAACGGAATGGCTAAATGGATGCGTGATCAATTCCGAAGGAGCCGCCAACGCCTTGCAGCGGGCGGCGCAGGAACGGCGGATGCGTCATTCACTGGACCCGGCAATCCCATCTGGCGTCGTTGACCTACAGTTAGCTCATCAATGGGGTTGCGAAGGCGTATGGTGTCTGCCGCTCTACGCCGGCGAGCGATTGATGGGGATATTAGCCGCCGGCGTTTCACGCGCCCAACTGCCGCGCCTGCTCATTCGGGAACAGTTGTGGAAACGGTTTGCCGTAGCGGCGGCGACGGCGCTGGCTGAGCAGGACCAGCGGAAAATCCTGCAGCGCCGCGTCCAGCAGGATCGCGAATTGCTGGAACAGCAGCGTTTGCGGACGGCGATCCATGAAATCTCCAATCCGCTGACCATCGTCCGCAACTCGCTGTACTTGCTGTCGGCCCGGTTAGGAGAGCAAGCCGCCGAACAACTACAGACATTGCAGAATGAGATAGAACGAGCGAGCCGCATCCTGTTGCATCTTACTGAACCGGTTGAATCAGTAGAGGAATCTGGTTTTGACCTGAACCAGACGATTCGCGATCTGGCGCGGGTGCTGGATGAATCGCTCTGCCGGCCGCATGGCCTCAGCCTGAATCTCTATCTGGCGGAAGGGCTGGCGCCGCTGACCCGGGGACGTGACGCCATCCGGCAAATCCTGCTGAATCTGGTGCGCAACGCTGCCGAGGCGCTGAGCGAAGGCGGCTGTATCACTGTGACCACCCAGGGTGGCGTCAATCTCCATGGGCGTCGGTATGTGGAAATCACTGTCGCCGACAACGGGCCTGGCCTTCCCGAGGCGCTGCGCACACAACTTTTCCAGCCGGTAGCCACTGCCAAGGGAGAAGAACACGCCGGCCTGGGATTATCCATCGTCAAAAACCTTACTGAAGCGTTGGGTGGCCAGGCGGGTTGCCGTCCTAACCCAGGCGGCGGCATGGTATTTTTAGTATTGATACCGCACGCCTAAAAACCACCACCCACTCTACCCAATCTTCCGCTTTCATCGTCCGCCACCGCAAGCCCGAGGCCATGAAGCATCCCCCCTCCTTTATGGCGCAAAAGCTTTGCACACGACTCTGATAATTATAATGCGCTAAAATATGAAATTATAAATTCGTCAATGGAAATCCGCAGGAATAACCGACTGGTTGCCCCTGCAGAGTCGTTTCAGTAATCAGGAAAATCCAGATTACTATTGTAAAAATATGAAAATTAAGTAAGTTAAGATGAATAAGGGGGTGAGTGATGGAAGAACAGACTTCACTTTCGGTGCTGGTGGTGGATGATGATACGGGTCTCCTAACCAGTATCGAGCAGTTGCTCAAGACGCAAAATTATCAGGTCGCCATTGCCGCCAGCGGCCAGCAGGCCTTGACCCACCTCGCCGAGACCCGCTATGACCTGCTATTGCTAGATTTGGCGATGCCTGGCTTAGCCGGCGCCGAGGTGCTGGATTTCGTAAACGCGCAGGGCCTGGATCTGGCGATCATTGTGATCAGCGGCACCACCTCAGTCGTTGAAGCGACTACCGCCATGCGCCGAGGCGCCATCGATTTCCTACGCAAGCCCTTTGGCCCTGAGGAATTATTAAGCAGCCTTGCCAATGCAACCCATAAGTTGCGACTGGAGCGAACCAACCGGATGATGACCCGGCGTCTGGAAACCTCTGAACATCTGCATCGCTTCATCGTCAACCATTCTCCTGATCTCATCTTGGTCCTCGACGCGGAAGGCCGGTTCACCTACCTCAACGATCGCGTTAAAACGCTGCTCGGCTTTGAACCCGAAGCGTTGATTGGACAATCTCTGGTGGAACTGGTCACGTTGCTGGATCGGGAGAAAGCCAGGCAACTGTTGGCTGCTCTCGCCGAACGGCCGACAAAATCCCTGTCAGCCGAACTGTGCCTGATGCGCGACGCCAATTTCCGCCGCCATTATCCACGCTCGGCGCCGCTGGTGATCGTGGAAATCATCGCGCTAGCCATCCGCGAGGGAGATAACCCGACATCGCGCTATGCTGGCAGCCACATGGTCGCGCACGATATCACCGAGCGCCGGCGCGCCGAGGAAGCCCTGCGCCGCGCCAGCGCCCGATTGGAGCATGTGGTGAGCGCCAGTCCGGCGGTTATCTACTCACGCCATCCGGGTCCGGACATGCCGATCAATTTTATCAGCGCCAACGTGTTCGAGTTGCTCGGCTATCGGGCGGAAGAGTTGCTGGCCGATGAGCAGTTTTGCAAGCGCCTGATTCATCCGGATGACTGGTCGCGTCTGGGGGCCAGTCCGGATGTGACGGAAGAACATCCATCGATCAGCCGCGAGTATCGGATGCGGCATCAAGATGGCCACTGGTGCTGGATTCGGGACACGGTTCGTCTGATTTGCGACGTTGATGGCCGGCCCCTGGAACTGGTCGGCTCTTGGCTGGATCACACCGAAGCGCAACAACTCGCCGAGCAACTCACCTATCAGGCCAGTCACGATTCGCTGACGGAACTGGCCAATCGACGGACCTTTGAACTCCACCTCCAACAGGCCCTGGACAGCGCCCGGGGACAAGGGGTCGAGCATGTCCTGCTATACCTGGATCTGGATCAGTTCAAGGTCATCAACGACACTTGTGGACACATTGCTGGCGATGTCCTGTTGCGCGAATTGGCCTGGATTCTGCAAGCGCGGGTGCGCCGGCAGGACATTCTGGCCCGGTTGGGCGGCGATGAGTTTGGGATACTGATAGAAGGTTGCCTGCTGCACGACGCCATGCGGGTCGCTAACATGCTGTGCGGGGCTATCAGCGACTTCCGTTTCAGTTGGGGGGACAAGGTTTTTCGGGTCGGGGCGAGCATTGGCGTGGTCGCAATCGATGGGGACAGCGAAAGTTGCGCCAGCGTTCTCAGCGCGGCGGACAGCGCCTGTTACGCCGCTAAGGACGCCGGGCGCAACCGGGTGCATCTGTATACAGAAAATGACATGGAACTGGCGCGCCGCCAAGGGGAAATGCGCTGGGTGGCCCGCATCAATCAGGCGCTGGAAGACAACCGTTTCCAGTTGGCCTTCCAGCCTATTGTTCCTACCCAGGGTCGGGCCGATGGTCACCATTACGAGTTATTGCTGCGCATGGAAGACGAGTCCGGCCAGATCGTGATGCCGGGCGCTTTCCTGCCCGCCGCCGAGCGTTATCATCTGGCAGGCAAACTGGATCAATGGGTGGTTGGCACAGCGCTGGACTGGTTGTCAAAAAACCCCGGTCATCTCAGTGGCTTGTCACTCTGCGCCATCAATCTGTCCGGTCATTCCCTGGGCGAGGGGCGCCTGCTGAATTATCTGCTGGGGCGACTGACGCACCAACCGGCGCTGAACCGCAAGCTCTGCTTCGAAATCACCGAAACCGCCGCCATTGCTCATCTTCCCAGCGCCCTGCACTTTATTAACACGCTGAAGGATATTGGGTGTCGTTTCGCCCTCGACGATTTCGGCAGCGGTTTTTCCTCGTTCGCGTATCTTAAAAAATTGCCGGTGGATTTTCTCAAGATCGACGGCATGTTTGTCGAGGATATCACCCACGATCCGGTCTCACTGGCGATGGTCAATTCCATCAACGAGATCGGGCATGTCATGGGGATGGAAACCATTGCCGAATTCGTCGAAAACGATCAGATTCTTAACAAGCTGCGCGCTATCGGGGTGAACTACGCGCAGGGATACGGGGTTGGCAAACCGCGTCCACTCATGGAAATGATGAAAATAGCGTGAGGTAGGAAGTAGTGAGATAGCCAATCAACCTCGCTACCTCGCTACCTCGCTACCTGTCCTAAAGATTGGCGGAACGCCACCAGCTATTGTGTTCGCGGCGCAGCGTTTCATGGGTGGGCATGGGGTAGAACGCCAGATCAGGGCCGTTGCCCATATAGAACCCACTCTTGATCATCCGGTAGGGAAATTCCAGGGAATGGACGCGATGGACCAGTTTGCTGGTCTTGTCGCCCGGACTCAGGAACAGCAGGGCTTCACGCAGGTGGTGCATGAACGAGTAAGGCAAATCGCCGACTGGGCCGTTTTCGGGGTCAGTCGCCAGCGCGCCCAGTCCCAGTTCAACAAAGCACAGGCCGGGGAACCGGATAAATTTAGCAGGCTTGCTGGTGACGCCGTGGTAATAGGCGACCGGGCCGAGGGTGCTCACCAACAGGCTGTTGACCGGCGCCAGGTCCTGATACATATGCAGGCCCGACGCATCGGGCGGCGCGGATTCGCTGCGGCTCAGGCCCAGGGTATGGCCATAGGCGGTGCTCAGGTACAGCTTACCCAGCGCACTGACCGGGATATGTTCGAGCACCCGGTACACCGAGATGTAGACTGAGTTTTTTAGAGCGCCGTCGGGATGGGGTTTGCAGCGGGCGAAGCCTTCGTCAATATTGAAGAACTCATGCCGAAAAGCGGGATCAACCTCGAAGAAGATGGCTTGTCCCTTGGACTTGTATTTGTGGCCGGTGGCGTAGTACTGACCGAACTGCTCCGGCGGCAGCATGGACGCGATCAAGGCTTCGGGGATCAGCGAGAAGTACAAATGGATAGTCATAGTAATGCGCTCTCTCCAGGGTTTGAACAGGGAATGACAATCCTCGTCATTATGGTAGATTCCAGGCGGCGTGTTAAAAAAAAATTATTCCGCAAGCAGCGTCATTCAACTGCGGTCCGCGCCGAATGCAGGTACTCGTCCAAGGCCGTCAACAGGGCATTGCAAGCAGTAGGGATGTGGCCCAATGTGGGCCAGGCCCAGCGCAGCGCGCGTTCCGCCGCCGCCCGATAGCGGGTCTGGCCAGTGAGGCCACCGAGTTTCAGCAACGCCTGCGCGGCGACGCCGTTGCCGGACGGCAGCGCGTCATCATGCAGCGGCTTGGGGCGTTGAATCAACGTTTCGTGATCGCTGGCGGTAAAGTAGAAACCACCGACCGCCTGGTCCTCGAACTGGTCCAGCAACACTTCCGCTAGATTCAGGGCAAACTCCAAGTCGCCTTCCCGTGGGCGGCATTGCCGCAGTTCCAGAATGCCGTCGATCAGAAAGGCGTAATCGTCCAGATAGGCGTTCAGCCGGCTCTGTCCGTCCTTATGCGCCGCCAGCAGTCGCCCCTCGCGCCAGAGTTGGGCTTTAATGAAATCCAGCGCCCGCTCCGCCGAGTCGATAAAGTCGCTCCGTCCCAAGAGGCGTCCGGCCATGGCCATACCGCGAATCGCCAGTCCGTTCCAGGCCGTCAGAATTTTTTCATCCCGGCCCGGCCAAACCCGCTGGGAGCGGGCGGTGAACAGTTGATGGCGCGCTGAGGCCAGCCAGTCATTGACCTGCGCCGGTTCAACGCCCAAGCGCTCCGCTAACTCGGTCGCTTCGGCGACGACGCGCAGGTGCCAGGCGCGACCTTCAAAATTGGGCGGCGACTCCAATCCGTAGCAGACCGCGAGAGCCGTGTATTCCTCGGTGTTGAGCAATTCTCGAACCTGCGCCGGCGTCCATGCGTAAAACCGGCCTTCCTCGCCTTCGGAATCAGCGTCGAGGGTCGCGTAGTAGCCGCCATCGGGCGATTGCATTTCGCGGATAAGCCACTCGCCGGTTTCTTCGGCAACCGTGCGAAACAGCGGCTCCTGGGTCGCTTGCCAGGTTTGGGCGTAGAGGGCGAGCAACGGGCCGTTGTCATAGAGCATCTTCTCGAAATGAGGAATCTGCCATTCAGCGTCCACCGAGTAGCGATAGAATCCGCCGCCGAGGTGGTCGTAAATTCCACCCAGCGCCATTTTACGCAAGGTGAAACACACAGCGGTTTCCGCCTGCCGATCAGGTTCGTTGCACTGGAAGGCATCGCACTGGAGGCTGGCTGTCCAGTGGCGCAGTAGCCGTTCCAGGCTGGTGGGGTGGGGGAATTTGGGCGCGCCGCCGAAGCCGCCATGCACTGAATCGAAATGGTCGATCAACTGGTCGCGTCCGGCCTGGAGGGGTGCGGCGGTTAAGACGAGATCGCTGGCGCTGGAGGATGGGGCGATTTCAGCGCGGAGGGCGTTCAGCAACGCCCGGTTCTGCCGACGGATGTCGTCCGGGTGTTGGCGGTAGTGGTCGCTGACCCGGCGCAGGAGGTCGGTAAAGGCGGGCATTCCATAACGGGGCGTTTTCGGGAAATAGGTGCCGCCGACGAAGGGAACGTGGTCATCGTGGGTCAGGAACATGGTCAGCGGCCAGCCGCCGGATCGGCGATGCAGCATTTGAAAGGCGGTTTGATAAATCTTGTCGAGATCGGGCCGCTCCTCACGATCCACCTTGATGTTGATGAATCGTTCATTCATGACCGCCGCCGTCGCTTCATCCTCAAACGACTCATGGGCCATGACATGGCACCAATGGCAGGCCGAATAGCCGATGGACAGCAGGATGGGCTTGCCCTCGCGGCGAGCCTGGTCCAGGGCTTCCTTGCCCCAGGGTTGCCAATCGACCGGGTTATGGGCGTGTTGACGCAGGTAGGGACTGGTTTCGTCGATCAGGCGGTTGGTGTGCGGGTGTTCGGTCATGGCGGATTCCGGCGGGTGGCGAGACTGAATAGAGCAGAGGGCTTTTCATGGCGTCTATTCCATAACCATTATAGACGCCATCAAGCCTATCCTGACCGGGGCGGATTGGCGGAAAGACGGCAACCCGACCTGTAGAAAATTACGCCAGTAGTAACGCCGACCGGGCGATCTGGAGCAGGGTTTGCTCCACCCGCTCCTGCACCGGACCCGCCAGTTCTTTCCGGGTGCGGCCTTTGCCGGTGGGACTCGCCAGCGCCCAGTCCATGACCTTGCGGTTAATGTCCTTGCGCCCGTGACTGCCGTCCAGCAACATGACCCGATCCAGTGTCAGGGTGTGGTGATTTACAGCTCGCCCTTTTTCAACGCCGATTCTTCCTGGTTGCGCGGATCGCCGGGTAAATAAACCCCGGCCAACTGACGGAACGCCGCCGAAGTGCGCGGGCCGGCCCGACCGTCCACCTTGACGTAAATGCCCGGCAAAGTGTTCAGAAACCGTTGCAGCGCCTCCGCCCAAGGTGAAATTTCGGTTTCATCGTAGCGCAGCAGTGGCCAAGACAACGGTTCCCCCATACTCGCGCAATCGATCAAACTGCGCTCCGCCAGCCGCCGCAGCAACACCGCCGTCCCACAACGTTGCGCGACGCCGGTCTCGCTCCAGGTATCGTCGGTTACATACCTGCCCTGCGTGTAATAGGTCGAAGCATTCCATAAATAGGGCGAAGGAACATCGGGATGATGCAACCGGTAGCCCCAACCCCCATGCCCCTCCAGCAGAAACAGCGTCCCGGCGATGCTCCAGTCGGTCCACACATCGAAATGGCGCAGGCGCAGGGCGTCAATGGCGCTGTCCTCCCAGTGAAAGGGCGGTTCGCCTACTGCCGGACGACCATCGGGCAAATGCTGAGTGCGCTCAGTCAGCGGATCGCCGTTATGCAGATGCACGGTAAAATCGCCGCCGGTATCAGCCTGATGCAGCGCCGCCACCACGAACCAGGGAATGTTCAACGGCTCGCCGACCTTTTTATATCGGTTGCGATCCGCCATAACTGCATCGACCAACGCTTCCACCTCGGCGGCCCGCTCTTCACGGATCACGCAGGCGGCAAAGCGATGTTGATAGTCGTCTTGCAATTCCGGGGTAAGGGTGATGCGGCTCATGGAGACTCCCAAGGGGTTGATTGGCGCGAATCGTCGTCAAAGTTTGCTAAATTAAAGCGCCATGATTATCGCTCGTAAACTACCCCTGCTGTCCGCCGCCGCGCCGGATGCGCCCATCGCCTGTTGGCGGGAGCGCATCGTCAGCCGCGCTGCGTTTCTTCGCCAGGTCGCTCGCGTCGCCCGTCAACTGCCTCCAGCGCGCTTTATCCTCAATCTGTGCGAAGACCGCTACCGGTTCATGATCGCGTTCGCCGCCGTGGGCATCAACGGTCAAACCAGCCTGCTGCCGTCCAGTCGGGCCGCGCTGCATGTGCGCCAACTCGCTGAAGACTATCCCGGCAGCGCCCAAATCAATGACGAAGACCTGGAGCGCTGGCTGGCGCTGGACGCCCCGGACGATACGCTTCTCGCAACGCCTGAATTGCCGGGCGATCATGTTATGGCGATTGCGTTCACTTCCGGCAGCACCGGGCGCGCCAAGCCCAATCCCAAGCGCTGGAGCGAGTTAATCAGCGGAGCGCGGCAAGCCCGGCGACGTTTCGGTTTCAGCGCCGGTTTGACGGTGGTGGCCACCGTGCCGCCCCAGCACATGTACGGTCTGGAAACCTCGATCATGGCGCCGCTGGCCAGCGGGGTCTGTGTCCACGCCGGACGCCCTTTTTTCCCCGAAGACGTGCGCGCCGCGTTGCACGATGCGCCGCCGCGCCGGGCGCTGGTGACGACGCCCATCCATCTGCAAGCCTGCGTTAGAGCCGGATTACGCTGGCCGGACATTGCCTGGATCATTTCGGCCACCGCGCCGCTGTCCCCGGAACTGGCCGCTCAGGCTGAACAAGCGTTCAATGCGCCGGTGCTGGAAATTTACGGTTGCACCGAAGCCGGCTCCATCGCCAGTCGCCGCACACTGGACGGCAACCGCTGGCGGCTGTATGACGGTTTCCAGTTGGAGGGCGATAGTTTTTTGACCGGCGCGCATCTGCCGGAACCGACCCTGCTAAATGATGTGATCGAAACGTGTGGCGAAGATGAATTTCGCCTGCTTGGCCGCAGCGGGGACCTGGTCAACATCGCCGGCAAGCGCAGTTCGCTGGCCTATCTGAATCATCAACTCAGCCAGATCGAGGGGGTGATGGAAGGCGCATTCATCCTCCCGGACGGCGCCGACGATGGGACAGGCCGGCTGGCGGCCGTCGTCGTTGCGTCGGGATTGAGCGAGCGTCAATTGCTGGCGGCGCTGGCGGAACGTCTCGATCCGGTGTTCCTGCCACGCCCCTTGATCAAGGTCGAGGCGTTGCCGCGCAATGAAACCGGCAAGCTGACGCGAGACGCCTTGCTGGCGCTGATCCAGCCCACGCGCTTCGCTACGGAGCGCGCCGATGCCCGCTGAAAAATTCCGGGTGATCTCCGCCGGACATCCCGGCCTGGCCGGGCATTTTCCCGGTAATCCGATTGTGCCGGGCGTGGTGATCCTCGATGAGGTGATTCAGGCGCTCGGCGACTGGCGATCCGGCGCACAAGCCGTTGGCCTGCCGGTGGTGAAATTTCTCGCGCCGCTGCGTCCCGAACAACCCTTCACCGTTCGCTTCGTGGAAACCGGCTCTGGCCGGGTACGGTTTGCCTGCATCCGGGAGGACGGTCAGCCGCTGGCCCAGGGTCAGCTCGCCTTGCGCCCCGAATAGGCGCGAAACAGATCGAACTCGACATGGCAACCCGTCTCGGCGAAGCCGGCGTCGCGAATGGCCTGGAGGATAGTTTCGGGCGGAACGCAGTTTTCGATGGTGTCCCAGTAATAGCGCATCAGGGTCTGCATATCCGGCTCGCCAGTGGTCAACCGACCCAGCCACGGAATCAGTCGGCCTAGATAGAACTTGAGCAGGGCGCGTTTCACCGGATGGGCGGGCCGGGCGATTTCCAGGATCAGCAGCGCGCCGCCGGGCCGCAGAACCCGGTGGAACTCGCGGAAAGTGGCGTTGAGGTCGGCGACATGCCGCAGCGCGTACCCCATGCTGACGACATCGAAACAATCGTCAGCGACTGGCAACTGCTCCATAAGTCCCTGCATTAGCGGAATATTCAGCAGACGGCGCACCTCGGCCAGCATCCCCGCGCTCACGTCCAGCCCGATCACTGATTGCGGATCGCCGGTGATGGCCAGCGCCTGCCGGGCTACCAGACCGGTGCCAATGGCGACATCCAGCACGGTCATGCCGGGCCGCAAGCCCACTCGCGCCAGCGCCCGGCGACGATACCAGCCGCCGGAACCCAGCGAGAGCAGCCGGTTGATATGATCGTAATAGCGGGCGGTGCGGTCGAACAAGCCGCGCACGAAAGCCGGACGTTGCGCTAGGTCGGGGTAATACTCCGGTAACGTCGGATGAGGTTTCAGCGGTGGATCAGATTTCACAGAAGCAGGTCCTGATAGAGTGTTACCGGGCGACGGCCAGACCTTCAATTTCAATCAGCAGTTCCCGCCGGCAAATGTCGGCGTGCAGAAACAGCAAGGCGGCGTCTGCGCCCAAGGCATCGGTAATGCGGGCGCGCAACGGCGCCGGATCGAGATCGGGCCGGCAATAGACGGTCAGTTGCGTCAGGCGCAGGGGAGCGGGCGCTGCCCGGCGGGCGTGATCGAGCAATGCCTCCAAGTTGAGCAACGTCTCGTCCAGTTGCGCCATCAGATCGTGATGCCGGCTGGCGTGGCCGACGATGCTGGCGGTGCCGGAGATGTAGAGATGAGAGTCCTGCCCACCCCAGTTTTTCAGCACGGCGCGCGAAAAGGAGGGACTGCGGGAGCCGTATTGGCGCGGATAATGAAAGGCGCTGACCTGACGGGGGTTCTCAATCTGCACGCCCGGCTCCCGGGCGGCCAGCGCGGATAGTCTTATTCCCGGTCGGCGCGCACCAATGGCGCAAGCCGCCGGCAAATGTGTTTCGCAGTCCGCCAGCTCCGCCATGAGCGCCTGATGCCGGCCCGCGCAAAAAGCCCGATAGCGTTCCAGACCCGCGCATTCCTGGTTGATGTCGGGAAAGTAGTTCCAGATGCGCAGAAAATACCGATAACCCAGGGTGCGGGCGGCGGCAAACAGGCGGCGGTAGGCCACGGCGATCAGCGGTTGCAAGGCGTCTTCGGCGTATTCGTTCAACTGGATGTGCAGAAATACCGCCTCGCCGTTATCCGCGTAATTCACTCCGTTCCATGTTCCGGCTCGCACCGGGCGGGGACTTAACCAGACCTCCGAGGCCGCCGTCGCGCCCAGTTCAGCTAACGGGACCACACAGATGCGCGGGTCCGACGCGGTCGCTGCGGATTCTCCAAACCGGATCAGCGCCAGCAGACGTTCAGAACCGAGCAGATCGTGGTCTGGCGCGTCGCAGCGGCGAGTCACCGTGAAGGGAGGCATGAGAGCAGTTTCAGCAAGGTATGGAGCGTATGGAGACGAGATTTCGGCCGGGATGCTTACCGGCTTTTAACACCGGGCGTGATATAGTTTATGTGTTAATTAAACAATTCTGGTAGCCACATTTTTTCCCTGCTCATGAGGTCATTCATGGACGCGTGCTCGCCGTTTGAATTGGAGGTGGCTCGACTGCTGGTCGAGACCCTGCATCTGGAAGACATCAAACCGGAAGATATCGCGCCCGAAGAACCGCTGTTTAACGACGGGCTGGGGCTGGACTCCATTGATGCGCTGGAACTGGCGCTGGCGATTTCCAAAACCTACGGCTTTCAACTGCGCTCCGACGACCAGCAAAACCGGCAGGTCTTCGCATCGCTGCGCGCTCTGAGCCAGCATATCGCCCTGAATCGGGTTCGCTGACGCAGCTCTGCTTCGGCGATGACTGAGGATCATCCATGAGTCAGTCGTGGATGAAGTTGCCGGAACGAAGCAACACGCTGGCGCTGTGGCTGATTCGCACGATTGCGCTGCATATTGGCCGACCGGCGGGCCGCGCCCTGCTGTACCCCATCACGCTTTATTTCCTGTTGACCGCTGGCGAAGCGCGGCGCGGTTCGCGGCGGTTCCTGCGCCGGGCGCTGGGCCGGGAACCAACCGGGCGCGAGGTATTTCGCCATATTCATAGTTTCGCCGCCACGATTCTTGACCGGGTGTATTTCCTGACCGGGCAATTGGCGCGATTCAAAATTGAGATTCACGGCGGTCAGCGGATTCTCGATCAGGCGGCGTCGGGCCGGGGCTGTATCCTGCTCGGCTCGCACCTGGGCAGTTTCGAGGCGTTGCGCGCTCTTGGCGTCCACCGGCATCATCTGCCAATCCGCATCCTGATGAACACCGGCCATAATCAGCTCATGACCCGGCTTCTTAATGCACTGAATCCGGCGCTGGCGCAATCCATCATTCCGGTCGGCGGGCCGGAAACCCTGCTGAAGGTTCAGGAAAGCGTCGAGCAAGGTTGTCTGGTGGGGGTGCTGGGAGATCGGGCGGCGTCCGGCGAGAAAATCGTGCGTTGCCGGTTTTTCGGCGAGGAAGTCGATTTTCCGGCTGCACCGCTGGTGATGGCGGCGCTGGCTGGCTGTCCGGTAATTCTGTTTTTCGGCCTGTACCTGGGCGGCAACCGTTATCAGGTGCATTTCGAGCCGCTGGCGGAGCGCATCGTGCTGGATCGCCGACAACGGCAGGAGCAACTGGGCGTCTGGGTTCAGCGTTACGCCGACCGGCTAGAACACTATACCCGCCTGGCGCCGTATAACTGGTTCAATTTCTACGACTACTGGCGGGAGGATGGGCCGTGACCGTTGAGGCGTGCAGCGCCCGATTGCGTGCGCTCCGGGGTGCGCTGGATGAATCGCTGCGTTTTGGCCGGGTGTGGTTGTTACCCTATCGTCCCGGCCAGCGGCTGGAATTTCAGGTCGAGCCATGCTGATCGACAAAACGCAAATTCAGGCATTGATCCCGCACACCGGCGCGATGTGCCTGCTGGATGGGGTCACGGCCTGGGATGAGGCGTCTATTCAGTGCATAACCGGCGCCCACCGCAACCCGGCCAATCCATTGCGACGGCAGGGCCGGTTATCCGCCATCACTGCTTTTGAATACGGCGCGCAGGCCGCAGCGGTGCATGGCGGATTATGCGCCAGCGCGGCAGGGGAAACGGCGGCGCCGGGTTATCTGGCCGCCCTGCGCGACGCCCACTGGTTTGTCGCGGAACTGGATGAAATCGCCGCGCCGCTGGAAATCACCGCCCGCCGCCTGCTGGGCGAGGCGGCGCAGTGCATTTACGCCATTCAGGTCTGCGCCGCTGGCCGACTGCTGGCCGAAGCGCGGATCACGATCATGCCGCAACCGACCGTTGAAAAATCCTCATGAACAAGGGGCGTTGGCCGTTTCTTCTGGTTTTATGGCCGCTGGCGGTTTGGGCTGGCGACGATGCGCTATCTGAAGTCATGCGGATGTTAGCGGCGACGCCATCCGTTGAAGCGGCGTTTCGGGAAGAGAAAACCCTGGCCCTGCTTCAGGAACCGCTAATCACGCACGGCGTGTTGTACTACCGCGCTCCCGCCTATCTGCGCAAACGGACACTGGAGCCGCAACCGGAAGAATTTCAGGCAGACGGCGACTGGCTGACGGTCGAGATGCCCGGCCAGGGCCGCCAGGATTTCCATCTGAAGGGTTATCCGCAGTTGCGGCCTTTCGTCGAAGCCATTCGCGCCACCCAGGCCGGCGACCGGGCCACGCTGGAGCGTTATTATCAACTGGAATTTCAGGGAACGCCGGAACATTGGCTGCTGCGCCTGACGCCCCGCGATCCGCAGGCGGCTGAATTGATTACCGCCATTATCATCCAGGGTCAGGGCGCCTGGATCGCCAGCGTTGAGACGCTGGAACCGGATGGCGACCGGAGCCTGATGACGGTGACGCCGCGTTGACCTTCCCTGCCCGGCGCCGCTGGCCGATTCCACTGCTCTGGCTGGCAGCCGCGCTGGTCTGCGGCTGGATCGTCATTAAAACACCAGTCGTCGCGGACCTGACCCTGTTCCTGCCCCGCGCTGACCCGATGGCGGAACTGCTTGCGGAGCAGTTGCGCAGCGGCCCGACCACCCGATTGATCCTGATCGGTTTGTCCGGCGATGCAGAAGCCGCTCGCGCCCACATCAGCCAGCAACTGGCCGAGCGCTTGCGGGCCAGCGGACAGTTCTCGCGAGTCGCCAATGGCGCGGATGCGCTGCCCGAAGCGGAATTGCAAACACTGTACGCGCATCGCTACTTGCTCAGTCCGACCGTCGCCCCGGAACGCTTTACCCCGGAAGGTCTGCGCGCCGCCCTGCAACAACGGTTACGCGAATTGCAGTCACCGCTGGCGGTCTGGCAAAAACGCTGGCTGCCGGGCGATCCGACCGGTGAATTGCTCAGTCTGATCAACGCCTGGACCAGCGGGATGCGCGAGCCGGCCAAACGGCTGGGCGTCTGGTTCAGCCCCGACGGCGAGCGGGCCATGCTGCTGGCGGAAACCCGCGCCTCCGGCTACGACCTGGCCGCCCAGCGTCAGGCCGTAACCGCGATTCGCGCCGCATTCGCCGAGGTCAGCGCCGGGACTGGCGTGGCGCTGGCGATGAGCGGCCCCGGCGTGCTGGCGACGCTGGCCGAAGAGCAAATTCGCAGCGAGGCGCAGCAGCTCAGTGCGCTGGCGATGACCGCCATGGTGTTCATTCTGTTGAGCGTCTACCGTTCGGCGCGCACCGTCTGGCTGGGCGCGCTGCCGATGTTGAGCGCCCTGCTGGCCGGGGCGGCGGCGGTCGATCTGCTGTTTAGCCAGATATATATGATTACCCTGGCGTTCAGCATGACCCTGCTCGGCGAAACGCTGGATTATCCGACCTATCTGTTCAGTCATCGCCGGATGGGCGAAACCGTGACCGGCACCCTGCGCCAGTTATGGCCGACCTTGCGGCTGTGCGTGGCGACCACTGCGCTGGGCTGTCTGGCTATGATCGTCGGCGACTTTCCGGGTCTGAGTCAGTTAGGGGTCTTCACCATAGCCGGGATTATCGCCGCAGTGGCGACGACCCGCTGGCTGTTGCCGACGCTGTTGCCGCCGGACTGGACGCCGCCGCGCCCGGCGGAGATAGGCGAATGGGCCGATGGGCTGTTGCGCCCGCGCCCGAAACTGGCCCTTGCGCTGGTCGGCGGCGGGTTATTACTGCTGTTGGCGGCGCTGGCGAAAGCGCCAGCGGTGTGGGAAGACAATCTGGCGGCGCTCAGTCCGGTTCCCGTCGATTTGCTGCGGCTCGATCAGCAGTTACGCACCGCGCTGGGCGCTCCCGAAGTGGGCCGACTGATCGTCATGTCCGCGCCGGATGCCGAAACCGCGTTGCGGCATAGTGAAACCGTTGCGGCCTGGCTCGATATTCAGCAGAAAAACGGCGTGCTGGACGGCTACGAAGCGGCCGCCCGCTATCTGCCCAGTCAGCGCACGCAGCGCCAGCGGCAGGCGCAACTGCCGGAGCGGGAGGCGTTGGCGACTCATTTAGCCAGCGCCGCCCAGGGCTTGCCGTTCAAGCCGGAGTTGTTCACGCCTTTTCTCGACGCCATCGCCACCGCCCGCGCTGCGCCGCCGGTGACGTTGCCAGAACTGGATGGAACGTTGCTGGGAACGCGGGTTGGCGCGTTGCTGTTCCCCGGCGAACGCGGCTGGACGGCTTTGTTGCCCTTGAGCGGTGTGCGCGATGGCGCGGCGCTGAGTCAGGGATTGCCGCCCTATCCGGGCAATCAGGCGCGTTATCTCGATCTGCGGGCGGAAACCAGCCGCCTGGTGGCTGGTTGCCGTGAGGAGGTCGTGGCGCGGGTCGGCTGGGGGGTGTTGCTGATTGTCGCCGTGGTCTGGGTCGGCCTGCGTTCGTGGCGACTGACGCTGGCCGCATTGTTGCCGGTCACGCTGGCGCTGGCGCTCGATGTTGCGATGTTATTGACGCTCGGCGAACGGTTGACGCTGTTTCATCTGGTCTCGCTGCTACTGGTATTGGGCATTGGCGTTGACTATGGTTTATTTTTCAGCCGGCCCGGCGCGGACCCGTTCATGCGCCGCCGCACTTTACACGCTTTATTGGTCTGTTGCGGCTCGGCGCTGACCGTGTTTGGCCTGCTGTCGCTGTCCTCGCTGCCGGCGTTGCGCGCTATCGGTCTGACGGTCAGTCTAGGCGTCGCCGCCAGTTTCGCCGCCGCTCTGGTATTGGCGCGACCCTTGTTAGCCAGGATTGAGTGGAAAAATGATTAGAGCAGTGATGAAACCCTTGGCGATAACCGCCCGCACTGTAACCAACGCTTTGGGCCGTGGCGTCGCGGCGTCTCTGGCGGCGTTGCGGGCTGAACAAAGCGGATTGCGCCCCTGCGATTTTGAAGACGCGGACCTGCCGACCTGGATTGGCCGGGTTGCGGGTTTGGAAAACGAGCCGCTGACCGGCGAATTCGCCGCGTTCGATTGCCGCAATAATCGACTGGCGCACATCGGCCTGGAACAGGACGGCTTCGCCGCCGCCGTTCGGCAGGCCCGCGACCGTTACGGCGCAGATCGTATCGGCGTGTTCATCGGCACCAGCACCTCCGGCATTGGCGCGACGGAACAGGCTTACCGCCAGCGCGATCCCGTGACCGGCGAGCTACCGGCGAGTTTCGATTATCAGCACACCCATAACGTCTTTTCGGTCGCGGACTTCACCCGCCGCTGGCTGGGCCTGACTGGCGTGGCGCTGGCGGTATCCACCGCTTGCTCGTCCAGCGCCAAAGCCTTCGCTTCGGCCTGTCGGCACATCCGCGCCGGATTTTGCGACGCCGCCGTCGTGGGCGGGGTGGACAGCCTGTGCCTGACCACGTTGTACGGATTCAATGCCCTGGGATTGGCCTCGACGCAGGTTTGCCGGCCCTGGGACGTGGAACGGGATGGTTTGAACGTCGGCGAAGCGGCGGGATTTGCGCTGCTGGAGCAGGCCGAATCGGGTGATCGTCGCATTCAACTGCTCGGTTATGGGGAAAGCAGCGACGCTTATCACATGACCGCCGCCCATCCTGAAGGCGCGGGCGCGGCGCTGGCCATGGAGCAGGCGCTTGCGCGGGCCGGATTGTCGGCGGAACAGGTGGACTATATCAACCTGCACGGCACCGCCACGCCGTTGAACGACGCCGCCGAGGACAAGGCCATATTGCGCGTGTTCGGTCCGGCTACGCCGTGCAGTTCCACCAAGGGCTGGACCGGGCATACGCTGGGCGCGGCGGGCGTCACCGAGGCGATTTTCGTCGGTCTGTGCCTGGAGCAGGGTTTCATGCCGGGTACGCTCAACACCCGCCAGCGTGACCCGCAACTCGGTGCGGGCGTACTGCTGCGCGCTCGGGAACAGACGATGCGGACCGCCCTCAGTAATTCTTTCGGTTTCGGCGGTACGAATTGCTCTCTGTTGTTCGGGCGGGGAGACGATGAATCCCCATCTCCTCTTGCGGGAGAGGGCCGGGGTGAGGAGAAATCATGAATACGCTGTCCGTCGCAAGTATCGGCGTGCTGGCGCCGGGATTAGCGGGCTGGTCGGCCAGTCGGGTGGTGCTGGCTGGCGAACAGCTTTATAGCGCCGCGCCGATGCCGGCGGCGCTGGCAACCCTGTTGCCGGCTAACGAGCGGCGGCGCACGACAGCGACGGTCAAGCTGGCCTTGCAGGTCGCCCAGGAGGCAATGGCGAACCACCCCTCCTTGGACAAGGAGGCGGTGGCGAACCACCCCTCCTTGTCCAAGGAGGGGAAAATGCAGGTGTACACCGTCCTGGCCTCTTCCGGCGGGGACAGCGAGGTGCTGGATAAAATTTGCATCGCGTTGACTCAGCCGGACCGTCCGGTTTCGCCGACGCAGTTTCATCACTCGGTTCACAACACTCCGGCGGGTTACTGGGCCATCGCCACTGGTTGCACGTTGCCTTCGCTCAGCCTGTCGGCCCATGACGGCAGTTTCGCCGCCGGCCTGCGGGAAGCGGCAGCGCTGGCCTGGATAGAAGCAGCCCCGGTGTTGTTGATCGCCTACGATTTGCCGCTGCCGTTTCCATTGTCGGAACGGCGGCGGATTGCAGCGCCGTTCGCTGTAGCGCTGCTGCTGAATCCAGATGTCGCCGGGCCGCGCCTGGCGACATTGCGATTCAACCGGGACGCTGCGGGATATGCAACTTCCCTGGAAAATTCAGCACTTGAAACCTTGCGTATCGGTAATCCCGCCGCCCGGAGTTTGCCGCTGTTATGCGCTATCGCCCGGCAACAGGCGCAGCGGGTCATCCTGCCCGTTGGCGATCATGAATCTCTGAGCATGGAGGTCGAGCCTTGAAGCGGGCTTTAGTGACGGGCGGCGGCGGCGATATTGGCCGCGCTATTTGCGAGCGGCTGGGGGGCGACGGTCTGCATGTCATTGTACATGGCTGCCATCATCCCGAACGGGCGCTGAAGGTGGCGGCGGCGGTCCGGGCGGCGGGCGGTTCGGCGGAAACCGCTATCTTCGATGTCGCCGACGAGGAGCAAACTCGCAGCGTTTTGGTGGAACTTTTGGAAACCGGCCCCATTCAAGTGCTGGTCAACAACGCCGGCGCGCATCTGGATGCGCCCATGGCCGGCATGTCGGCAACGCAGTGGCGATTACCGATTGACGTGTGCCTGCACGGCTTTTTCAACGTGACCCAGCCGCTGCTGCTGCCCATGATCGGTACGCGCTGGGGACGCATCATCAATATTTCCTCGCTGGCCGGGTTGATCGGCAACCGGGGTCAAACCAACTACGCCGCCGCCAAAGCCGGCTTGCATGGCGCGACCAAGGCGCTGGCCCTGGAACTGGCGTCTCGGGGCGTGACGGTCAACGCGGTGGCGCCGGGCATCATCGCCGGGGCGATGGCTGACGCTGCTTTCGACGCCGCCGCAATCAAGCGCCTGACGCCGATGCAGCGGGCGGGAACGCCAGAGGAGGTTGCCGCACTGGCGGGCTTTCTGGCCTCGCCGGAAACCGGTTATATCACCGGGCAGATTATCGGCGTCAACGGCGGCATGGCCTGAACGTGTCCATTACCGTCGTCATCCCGGCCTATAACGAAGCGGCGACCATCGCCGACATCGTGCGCCGCACCCGGCGATATGTTGACCGGGTCATCGTCGTGGATGACGGTTCGGGCGACGCGACCGATCTTCAGGCCGAGGAGGCGGGCGCTCACCTCCTGCATCAGCCGGTCAATCAAGGCAAAGGCGCGGCGCTGTGGCGCGGAATGCAGGCGGCGCTGGCGGAGAGCGTAACAGCGGTTATCACCCTGGATGCGGATGGTCAGCATTGTCCCGAAGACCTCCCGAGACTGCTGGAAATGCACCAGCGCCAGCCGGAGCGCCTGATCATCGCCGCCCGGTTGGAACATCGGGAGCGCGCTCCGCGTTTGCGGCGTTTCGCTAATGGCATGGCCGATTTCTGGGTGTCCTGGGCCGCCGGCTGGCCGATTCGCGATACGCAATCCGGTTTCCGGCTGTATCCAGCGGCCTTGTTGCAAAAGCTGCCTCCGCCTCGCAGTGGCCGACGCGGTTTTGTCTTTGAGAGCGAGTTGCTGATCCGGGCCGCTCACCAAGGCTATCGCCCAACGACGGTCGCAGTGGCAACGCTTTACCTGGCGCAAAGCCGCCCCAGCCATTACCAGCCCTGGCGTGATACCTGGCGCATTACTGCTATGGTGGCATGGGAATTGATCAAACGAGGGCTGTATCCGCTCGGCTTGTTGCGGTCACTGGGCGTCTGGCCCCGGCGGTAGAAAGATGACGGGATGTGCATCTGGAAGCGGCCCGAACAGCGTTGCAACCCAGCTTTCCGGCAACTGCGCCGGGATTTTCCGCGTGAACTGTGGGACTGGCCGGGCATAGACGCGACGGTTATCGCTGGCCAACTGTGCTAATTTTTCTATGGTCAGAACAACGCAAACTCCGGGAGTCGCCAAGATGAAATTCACAGTATGGGCAGGTTGCATCGGTATCGCTGCGCTGGTTTTGGTGGGCTGCAAATCCAATCCGGTGTACAACGTCACCGCCACTCCGGTCATGACCAGCACCAATCGCTACGCCGTCCGCGATGTCCGAAGCGCCATTTTGCAGGCAGGAGCCTCACTGGGCTGGCAAATGCGCGATGTCCGTCCCGGTTTGATTGTCGGCACGCTCAACGTGCGCGATCACATGGCCGAGATAGAAATCCCGTATGACCGAAGGACGTACAGCATTCTCTACAAGAACAGCTACAACCTGAAATACGACGGCGCTAGCATCCACAAGAATTACAACGAGTGGGTACAGCAGTTGAACGCTGCGATCAACGCCCGAATCGGGTTGTTGTGAAATCGCCTACCAGTTAAGGATTTTGAGAAGCCATCAAGCCCTTTTTGGATAAGGAGCTAACTGATGGAAACCCTGAATAAACTGGAATCAGGTTCGCGAAAAACGCTCAGGATGCCCCGCCGCAAGCGGCGGGGTTCTTTACTCCCGGCGATCAGGTTGGTTGACGGCGGCGCACGAAGCCCAGACCGGTTAGCCCCACGCCGAGTAGCGCCAGAGGGGCAGGTTCAGGGATGACTGTTATATTCGAGGCAGGTTCGGGGATGGCTGTTATGAGAGCAGCCACGGGGACGGATTCGGAGACTGTTGTGGAAGCCAGCCTATAACGGAACTGTCCGACAGCAAAATCACGGGGGGCGGAAATAGTCACGCTCGTAAAGACACTACCATCGTTGGCAGAAGCGGCAAGCAAGCGAGCGCCTGCAAATCCGTGGATATTTTGGCTGAATGATCCGACTGGATTCGCGTTACTGTCGTTAAAGAAGGTGGTGGTAAAAGTCTGTAGGCTGTATGGATTTGGCTCAGCCTCAATGCCGAAAATGTCGAGTGGCTGGCTGAAATGGATGGTTAGCGACCCTGAATATCCATACAGTACGCGCGGAGTAGCACTTTCAGAATACGGTGCTGAAGACCAAGTATTCCAGCCTACTCCGACGGTTCGCACATTTTGCTTATCCGAGAAATTGACCGTCAGACTTTCATCGGCGAGCGAAGTCACGTTGGTATAATCTCGGATGGAACTAAGGATGGAAATGTTGGTGGTTACCGCTAGATATTTAGCATCAAGGCTTGATATCTGAATCAATCCGGCATCAACAGTGGGCGTAGCGACCAAACACGCAGCAAGCACTACCGATAGCAAAAGACTTTTCTTAGACATGGGAAAACCTCTAGTTATTCAAAAGGTTTTCGAGAATATACATGTAGACTGCGTATGATCTGTACGGTATCACACATAGTGCGCTTAGCATCAAGGATTTCGAATTTCTTAGCCGGCAGCAATAGCTTTAAACCGCCCATTCATGCACCGGCTTACCGCTCCGCTGCCGTTCTAGATAGGCCAGGGTCAGCGCCGCCCAGTCGGGACCGTGGCGACTGACAAAGCGCCGTTGCCAGTCAGCGCCGGTGCATCCGCTCGCTGCCCGCGCCGCGATGATGTCCAAATAGTCGGTCACATCCGCCGCGTCCATCTCCAGGGCCAACAGTTCCCGGCGAGCCAGTGGCAGCAGTTCTTCCAGCACTAACTGCTGCAACGGCAAGCGCTGCCCATTCAACCAGACCGCCTCTGCCCGCAATCCATCCCGCGCTGCTGCGTAGAAATTAGCCCGGCATTGGGCGAAATCCAGAACCGGAGATGGCAACGCCCGCGCCAGACCATGCGCGAGTCCGTAATAAAACGCCGCGTTAGCGATAGTGTCAGGAATACTGGGGCCGGCAGGCATTGTCCGATGCTCGATGCGCAGGTGCGGCGTCCCGTCTGCGTCAAAGCCCAGCAGCGGACGATTCCAGCGCCAGATGGTGCCATTGTGCAGGCGCAGATGCGGCAGGCGCTCGGCGGGTTCTCCGTTCAGATCGACCGGCAGCAAGGGCGGATAGCGCGTCAGATTTTCGGTGAACAGTTCCAGCAACGATTCGCGGACATAGCCGCCGCCGAACGTCACGCGCTGGCAAGTCGGGTCATTGGCGCTCTCGCCGCCCGGCAGCGCAACGCCCTGTTCAAATAGCGGAATGCGGGTTTCCTCCCACAGCGTCTTGCCAAATAACAACGGTGAATTGGCGGCGACGGCGACCATCGGCGCGGACAGCAGCAGCGCAGCGTTGAAGAACGCCACAGCCTGGTCCACTGTTACCTGCAAATGCGTCTGAAATGAGGTGGTCGCTGCTTCCAGCATCACATCATGATGCGTCAGACGCAGGGTTTCCGCGCCGTGAATGGCTAACTCCATCGGCTGCCCGCGCCGCCGTTGCAGAATCTGGTCGTTAATGGCCCGGTAGCGTTGCTGGCTGGACATATTTTCCGGGACCAGATTCTGTTGGCGCAGGGTCGGCAAAATTCCGATCAGCGTCACTGTCGCGTCCAGTTCAGCAGCGACTCGCTGACAGTCCCGCCACAGGCTTTCCAGGTTGGCGTGCATCCGGCGCAATGCGTCGCCGTGCAACGGCAGCGGCGGCGTATTCAATTCAATATTGAATACGCTCAGTTCCGGCACGACCAGCGGATTCGCCAACCGCTCCAGAAAGCGCTGATTCAGCGGCGCAGGCATTCCCTGGCGATCCACCAGCCACGCTTCGATCTCGAAGCCGCCAATACCGCCGACCGGCGCGAATCGCTTTTCCTGGAACCATTCGGTCAATATCGCCGTTTCCTGGCGCAAGCGGGTCTGAAATCGCTGGAAATCCTGGCGGATAAACGTCGATCGGGAAATTTCCTGGCCCATAGGAGTCTCTCTGGATCGTTGGCTTTTCGCAAACTATAATCGGCTGCGCTCGTCCCGGAAGGCAAAACCGCGCAATGGAATCTCCAGATTCCGGGTCAGGACGATGGCCTGGAACCGGTCGCCCATCTCGCCGGGCAGGGTCAGTAACTTGACCTGGCGGGCCTGTTCCAGATAGGGCGTTGAATGGGTGGGGTTGGCGGGCATTTCTTCCGCCAGCAACTCCATCAGTCCGCAACCAAACAGAAAATAATTCTGCATGGTATAGCCGGCCACCTCCAGCCCGACCGCCAGCGCGGCGTCGGCGACCGCCGTGAAATCGACGCTGGCGGTGATGTCCTGCAAGCCAGGCAGCAGCAGCGGATCGTCATGAACCCGGTGGCGGTAGTGGCAAAGCAAGGTTCCCGCAGCGCGCTCGGGATGATAATACGCCCGACGGGGATAACCGTAGTCAATGAAGAGTAGCGCGCCGGCGGCCAGCGGCGCGGCGACCGCCGCCAGCCATTCTTTTAACCAGGGAACGTATTCAGACGTGTAGCCTTCCGGCAATGGCCCGCCAATTTCCGCCTCGATCTGCGCGACCGCCGCAGTCACCGATGAATCTTCCTCCCCCTCGATGCAGGCCAGTCCGGCGTCAGTCCAAACCACCATCAGGCGGCGCGGTCCCTGGGCGGTGATGCGGAAGCGTTCGACCGGCAGGGCGTCCAGCACTTCATTGCCGAGGATAACGCCGCGAAAACCCGGTGCGGGTAAAGCGTCCAGCCAGACGACCCGCGCCAAAAGGTCAGGCGTTCGTTCCGCCAAAGTCTGGCGCTGGCGTTCGCGCAATTCGCCGCTGAGTTCGACAATGGCGTACTGTTCCGGTAGAGCGTCCCACTTACGCAATTCCTGGAGAAGGTCCGCCGCCATTATGCCGGTCCCGGCGCCCAGTTCCAGGATGGCGCCGCCGGGCAAAGCAGCGAGAATCTCCCGGCACTGGCGGGCCAGGCAGCGTGAAAACAGCGACGACAATTCCGGCGCAGTAATGAAATCACCGTCGGGACCGAACTTGCGGGCTCCGGCGCGGTAATAACCCAGGCTGGGGGCGTACAGCGCTAAATCCATAAACCGGGCGAAGGAAATCGCGCCGCTCGTTGCAGCCATTTCGGCGCGGAGGCGATCCAGCATCCGGGCGCTGTGGGCCGCAGCAGCGGGATCCGGGGCAGGCAGGATGTTGAGCGAGTCGACGGGTTGAATCATGAGCGGGCCTGATCGAGTCGGAATGTCGGAATGTCGGAATGTCGGAATAGGAGAAGTCAGGGCGTCGTTTTACCACGAACACGCAAACCGGTTAAAATCATGTCACTCTGTATCCCCTGCCTGACCTTCCCGATCAAGATGGAAAAGCAGCCTCGATGCGAACCTTCCCTCTCCCTGGATGGATAGCCGTGTAATGAAAACATCGATCACCCGATGGGTATTGACCCTGTTTCTGGCGGTGGTCGCGCCTACCCAGGCGCTGACCCCGACGCCGCCGCCGGGGCAGAACCCGAGCGCCGCCTATGTCAGCGATAGCATCGATGTGCCATTACGAGCGGGCGCGTCCAATCGCCATAAGGTGATTGGCTCGGTGCGCAGCGGCGCTCCGGTGACTGTGCTGAATGTGAACAAGGCTAAAGGTTATACCCAGATTCGCACTCCGGCAGGCGTGAAGGGCTGGATTCAAACCCACCAACTTACTGATGCCCCGAGCAGTCAGGAACAACTGGCGGGCGTCCGTCAGGAATTGGCGCGCACACAAACGCAGCACGCGGACCTTAAACAACACATGGACAACGTCGTCAGCCGGCCAGAGGGGGAGAACCTTAGCTATCCGCAACTGTATGAGGAAGCCCTGCGACTGCGCCAGCAAATGGCGCAATACCGCAAGGTAGCGTCCGACACGGTGGCGATTGATGAACGTAATAAGGTCTTGCAGGAGCGAGTGGTGATGCTGGAGCGGAAACTGCAGATCGTGCAGCAGGAAAATCAGGCGTTGCATGATGAAAATGACAATATCCGGCTCCTGATCGGCGCCTTGCTGTTGGGCGCCGCTCTGCTGGCGGCGGTGCTGATGCCCCGGATTCGGGAGCAACGGCGGGCGCAGTGGAGCCGGTTGTAAGAGGTCAGCGCGTAGTGAACCGGCGTCAGGGGCTATTCCGGCAACCCCGTTCGATGATGACGCCGGCGGCCTTTGCGCTGGAGGGCGCGCCCGGCTTGTGCAGAGTCAGCCGCAACCAGGGGATAGCGAATTCCCGCAGCAACAATTCAGCGATCCGCTCCGCCAGGGTTTCCACCAACTGGAAATCAGAGCCGGCGGCGAAGTCGTGGATGCGGCGCGCCACGGTTTGGTAATCCAACGTGTCCTCCAGTTGATCGGTCGCCGCCGCCGGGCGAATGTCGGCACCCAGTTCCAGATCGATCAGCAAAGTTCGGCGAAGGTCGCGCTCCCAGGGATGGACGCCGATGATGGTTTCAATACGCAGTTCGTGAATGAAAATAATATCCATGACAGGTCTCCGGGTGATGGATTATGTTTAGCGCAAACGGGTCGTATCCCGCCTTATCCTTTCTATTTTGCAGCTTTTGGCGTCACTCTCTATGCTCATCATGATGTTATTGATTATTCTCGGCTACCTGGCCGGCTCCATTTCCACAGCCATCCTGGTCTGCCGAGCGATGGGCCTGCCCGACCCGCGCAGCGAGGGGTCGCGCAATCCCGGCGCGACCAACGTGTTGCGCTTTGGCGGCAAGAAAGCCGCCGCCATTACCCTGGCTGGCGATTTTCTCAAAGGTCTGGCGCCGGTGCTGCTGGCGCGACTGGCCGGTCTGGACGACATCGGATTGGCTTTGACGGCGCTGGCGGCGTTCCTCGGTCATCTCTATCCGATATTCTTCGGCTTTGAGGGCGGCAAAGGCGTGGCGACCGCTTTCGGCGCGATACTCGGTCTGTCCTGGCCGATAGCGCTGGCGGCGTTGGCGACCTGGCTGTTCATGGCCTTTGTGGTGCGGATTTCCTCGCTGTCGGCGTTAACCGCCGCCGCGCTGACGCCAATATTGGGTTGGTGGTTTAACCTGCCACACGCCTACAACGGCGCTATCCTGGCGATGATGATCCTGTTGGTCTGGCGGCATCGTTCCAATATCCGTAATCTGCTGGCCGGCGCCGAGGACAAGATCGGCACGGATCGCCCGGAAGGATGACTCCTCGCTGCTCGGCGTTCGCAAACTCCTTGCCCACCCGTGGAAAAAAACCTTTATAATTTTAGGTTTCAGAGTGATGTTTCTTTTCCTAACCGACCCTCCAGGTATTCACTTTCGTGCATAAACAATCCAGCTACACGCGCGAGGAACTGCTCGCTTGCGCCCGGGGCGAACTGTTCGGCCCCGGCAACGCCCAACTACCGTTGCCGAACATGCTCATGGTTGACCGCATCGTCCATATCGGCTCCGAGGGCGGCCAGTATGGGAAGGGCGAAATCGTTGCGGAACTGGATATTCATCCTGATCTGTGGTTCTTCGGTTGCCACTTCATTGGCGACCCGGTCATGCCGGGCTGCCTGGGGCTGGACGCTATGTGGCAACTGGTGGGATTTTTTCTGGGCTGGATGGGTGGGCCGGGCCGGGGCCGGGCGTTGGGCTGTGGTGAGGTCAAGTTCACCGGCCAGGTGCGTCCCGAAGCCCAGAAACTGACGTATCACATTCACATGAAACGGGTCATTTTACGCAAATTGGTGATGGGTATCGCCGACGCCACTCTGGAAGTCGATGGCCGGACGATTTACTTCGGCAAGGATCTGCGCGTCGGACTGTTCACCTCCACTGACGGGTTTTGAGGGGTTGCTCATGAGACGGGTTGTAGTCACAGGTATCGGTATCGTGTCCAGCATCGGCAATGATCGCTGGGCAGTGCTGGAATCGCTGCGGCAGGGCCGCAGCGGTCTGGAGTATGCGGAAGATTATAAGGAAATGGGGTTGCGCTCCCATGTGCGCGGGCCGTTGCGGGTCGATTTGGCGGCGCTGATCGACCGCAAGGTGTTGCGCTTCATGGGCGACGCCGCCGCCTTCAACTACATCGCCATGCGCGAGGCCATCGCTGACGCGCAACTGCCGGAAGATATGGTGTCCGATCCGCGCGCCGGGCTGGTGACCGGCACTGGCGGCGGCAGCCCGCAAAATATCATTGATGCGGCTGATCTGCTGCGCAACAAGGGTTTGAAGCGGGTCGGGCCGTATATGGTGCCGCGCACGATGAGTAGCACGACCACCGCCTGCCTGGCGACGCCGTTCAAGATCAAGGGCGTGAACTACAGCCTCAGTTCCGCCTGCGCCACCAGCGCGCATTGCATCGGCCACGGCGCGGAGTTGATTCAGTGGAACAAGCAGGACATCGTGTTCGCTGGCGGCGGCGAGGAAGTGCATTGGAGTCTGACCCATCTATTCGACGCTATGGGCGCGTTGTCCACCAAGTACAACGCCACGCCGCAGACCGCTTCACGGCCCTATGACGCGAACCGCGATGGTTTCGTCATTTCCGGCGGCGGCGGGTTGGTGGTGCTGGAGGAATTGGAACACGCCCGGCGGCGCGGGGCGCGGATTTACGCGGAACTGGTCGGCTATGGCGCGACCTCCGACGGGCATGACATGGTGCAACCTTCGGGCGAAGGGGCGATGCGTTGCATGAAGCTGGCGCTGGAAGGCGTCACAGCGCCGGTGGACTATATCAACACCCACGGCACCAGCACGCCCGCCGGCGACACCAAAGAACTGGAAGCGATTCGTGAGGTGTTCGGCGACCGCATTCCGCCGATCAGCGCTACCAAATCGCTGACCGGCCACGCGCTGGGCGCGGCGGGCGTTCATGAGGCGATTTATTCGCTGCTGATGATGGACAACCGCTTCATTGCCGCCTCGGCGAATATTGAGACCCTCGATCCGGCGGCGGAAGGTCTGCCCATCGTTCGGGAACGGGTCGATAACGCGGATTTGAAAGTGGTCATGTCCAACAGCTTCGGCTTCGGCGGCACCAACGCTACGCTGGTGTTCCAGCAATTTGAGAGCTAAGCGATTTCCTGAAAAGGTGATGCCGAACCGGGCGTCGCCTCCCCCCTGTTTTCAGGGGGGAGATTCACTTCTGAAAATTGCGTACAGTCAAGGTGGTCAACCGCGAAGATTGCGCGTAAGCAAAGGCGGCTAAACATGGCGAAGCCTCTGAGGCTTGATTTTGCTTACCCGTAAACCAGTCCACCCACCTGAATCATACAATGCCAACTATTTTTTACTCATCGGCAATGAACCGACTAATCTGAGTTAAATATCATTGAAAATGATGACCCAGCTATTTGTCAATTTATTTATTTTCAATAAGATGCTGACCAGCCACTATTATCAACAAGCCCCATGAACGCCCCATCCACAGCCCTTCTCCGCCTGGGATCCGATGCTTGGCATTGCCAGGGTGACTGGACGCTGGACGGCATCGAAGACTTCAATACCCAGTGGCTAACCAGCCCCCCACCGCCCGGTGAATTCACCTTGAACGGCGCCGGCATCCAGGCCATTGACACCACTGGCGCACTCCAACTGTTGCACGTCATCACTGACCTGGAACGGGATGGACACACGGTTAGCCTGATCCATCTGCGCGAGGAGCATCAGGCGCTGCTGGATTTGGTGAAGGAACGGTTGGCCGCAGCGGGAACGGCAACCACTCCCCAACTGCCGAATCGCCTGGAACGGCTGGGCCGACAGGTTGAATTTCAAGCCGGCCGCACGGTTGAATTTCTGGCCTTCATCGGTGAGGCTGCGGCGTCTCTCGCCCGGCTGGCGCTACATCCCCACCGCTTCCGTTGGCGAGCGCTGTTCAGTGATCTTGAGACCGCCGGCGTCAAAGCCCTGCCGATTGTCGCCCTGATGGCCTTTATGATGGGCATCGTCATCGCCTATCAGGGTGGACAGCAACTCCAAACCTACGGCGCTAACATCTTCATCGTGGAACTGGTGGCGCTGACCATGCTGCGCGAATTGGCCCCGCTGATCACAGCTATCATCGTTGCGGGCCGCACGGGTTCAGCCTACACCGCTCAGATCGGCACGATGCAGATCACGGAAGAAGTGGACGCCTTGCGCACCATCGGCATCCGGCCCATGGATTTACTGGTGCTGCCCAAACTGCTGGCGCTGGTCATCGCCTTGCCCCTGTTGACGGTGTTCGCCGACGCTCTGAGCGTGTTCGGCGGGATGGTCATGGCGCAGGCGCTGCTGGAAGTGAGCTTCAGCGATTTTCTCGACCGTCTCCCACAGGTAGTGACCCCCACCTCGTTCCTGCTGGGTGTGGGTAAAGCCCCGGTGTTTGCCACGATCATCGCCCTGGTCGGCTGCTATCAGGGTTTTCAGGTGCGCGGCGGCGCCGATAGTGTGGGCCGGCAAACCACGGTCAGCGTGGTGCAATCGATCTTCCTGGTGATCGCCGCCGATGCGCTGTTCTCGGTCGTGCTGGGTGGAGTCGGGCTGTGGCGCTGAATTCGGCTTCAACCGATACGGTGATCGTGGTGAACGGCTTGCACACCCGGTTCGGTGAGACGATCATTCACGAAAATCTGGATTTTACCGTCCAGCGTGGTGAAATTGTCGCCCTGGTCGGCGGCAGCGGCTCGGGCAAAACCACCCTGTTGCGGGCGATCATTCTGTTACTGGAGCCGACGGCAGGTTCCATTCAACTGTTCGGCCAGGAAATCATCGGCATCAGTGAAAGCGCGGCATTCCGGCTGCGCCGACGCTTTGGGATGCTGTTCCAGCAGGGCGCGCTGTTTAGTTCGCTGACCGTGCGGGAGAATGTAGCAATGCCTTTACGCGAACATACCCGACTCTCCGCTGGGCGGATTGCGGAAATTGCCGATCTCAAGATTGCCCTAGCCGGGTTGCCCGCTGATACGGGGAACAAACTACCGCGTGAGTTGAGCGGCGGGATGTTGAAACGGGCGGCGCTGGCGCGGGCCTTGGCGCTGGACCCGGCGTTGCTGTTTCTCGACGAACCGACTGCCGGTCTCGATCCCGTCAGCGCCGGGGCGTTCGACGGACTGGTAGTGCAACTGAAGGAATCGCTGGGATTGACGGTGGTGATGGTGACCCACGATCTCGATACCCTGTGGCAGACGACGGATCGGGTCGCGTTTTTGGGCGAACGGCGGGTGATTGGCTATGCGCCGATGCAGGAACTGACCCGCGCGGAACATCCGCTGATTCGGGCTTACTTTGAGGGGCCGCGTGGGCGAGCGGCGCGGGAACAGTCGTGCAAAGCAAGGTAAATTACACCCTGGTCGGGCTGTTCGTGATCGCCCTCGGCGCGGCGTTGCTGGGCGTGGTGTTTTGGCTCACGCTCGGTGGCGAGAACAAGATCTATGACACCTATCGGGTTTATTTCCAGGAGTCCGTGGCTGGCCTGAACCCCAAGGCGACGGTCCGCTATCGCGGCGTTCAGGTCGGGCAAGTGGCGTCGATCCGGCTGGACCCTAATCATCCCGACCAGGTCGATGTAGTGCTGGACATCGAGCGCGGCACCCCGATCCGCCGCGATACTATCGCCACGCTGTCCACCCGGGGTTTGACCGGTGTCGCCTCGGTAGAGTTGAGTGGCGGAGGCCAGGCCTTGCCGCTGGAGAAGGAACCCGGCCAGAGTCTGCCGGTGATTCAGGCTGGTCCATCGCTGGTGGCGCGACTGGATGATGCCTTTAATAACATCCTGACTAATATCAACGATATGTCGAACCGCTTGGCGCGGTTGCTGGGCGACGATAATCAGACCGCCCTGACCCAGACGCTGCAACACATCAGCGTCATTACCGGAGCGGTGGCTGGCCGTGCGGACAGCCTCCGCCAGACGCTGACGAATGTGGAAACCCTCACGGGGACGCTGGCCGGGCGGGCCGAACGACTGGGCAAGGCGCTGGATAAAGTCGCTGGGGAACTAGAGAAAACCGAAGGGTTGAATACGCAGGTCAAGGCCACCTTGAGTGAGATTCGGACAGCCGCCCAGGCGGTCCGCCAGTCTGCTGACAGTTTCAACCAGACGAGCCTGGCTTTTATCGGATTGGCCGGGGATGGCCAGCGGGAGTTGCGGCGATTGAGTCAGAACACCGCGCCTGAACTGGATGCCCTGCTGGTGCAAGCCAACGAACTGATGGCGACCCTACAACGACTGGCCGGGACGTTGGAGCAAAATCCCCGGGCGCTGTTGATCGGTAAGCCGCAAGGCCGACCTGGGCCAGGGGAAAAGTGAGAAAGCGTCAGGACTGAAACCTTAATTTGAGGAGGAACGGACGTGGTTAGGAATATCAGAGGCACATCCAGCCGACTGACTTGGGCGCTATGGACGCTGCTGGCGTTGGCCGGTTGCGCGCTGCCGCAGGACAGTTCGCCCCCACAGCAAGCCTATTTGCTGGAGGTGGGCGCCTTTACGCCGCCGCCAGCGCCAGCGCGGCGATCCAGCAGAAAAATCCTGCTGGTCACGGTCTCCAGGGAGGCGGCGGGTTTCGATTCCAACCGAATCGCTTATACCCGCGAGCCGCCTAAATTGAATTATTACCAGGACAGCGTGTGGAGCGATACGCCGGCTAAAATGCTGTTGCCGATTCTGGTCCGAGCGTTCGAGAGCAGCGGCGCATTCAAGGCGGTGGTGTCGCCACCCTCGCCCGTGCTGGCGGACCGACGGGTGGATGTCGATGTAATTCGCTTGCAACAGGAGTTCATGATGACGCCGAGCCGGGTGCGGCTGACCGTCCGGATCAAGGTGGTGGAGATGAAGAACGGGCATGTGTTGGAAACGCGACTGTTTGAAGCCCTGGAGCCAGCGCCCAGCGAGAATGCGGCGGGCGCAGCGCGGGCGGCTAATGCAGCGGTGCAAAAAGTATTGAGCGAGATGGTTCCCTTTGCGCTGCGCACTCTTTCCTGATGGATTCAGGAACGACGCAGTTTCTTCGGTCAAATTTGCAGTGATCACACTATGAAAATTACGATTTTCGGTTCCGGCTATGTCGGGTTGGTGACGGGGGCTTGTTTCGCCGAAGTGGGCAACGACGTGTTGTGCGTTGACGTGGACCCGCTCAAGGTGGCCATGCTGCAACGCGGTGAAATCCCGATCCACGAACCCGGTCTTGATGAAGTGGTGCAGCGCAACAGCGCGAGTGGGCGACTCCGCTTTACGACCGACGTGGTGGAAGGCGTCGCGCATGGTCAGTTCCAGTTTATCGCCGTCGGCACGCCGCCTGATGAGGATGGCTCCGCCGATTTACAGCATGTGCGCGCCGTTGCCCGTTCCATTGGCCAGCATCTGGACGATTACCGGGTCGTGATCAATAAATCCACCGTGCCGGTCGGCACTGCGGACGTAGTGCGCGAGACGATCGCCGGGGCGCTCGCTGAACGCGGCAAAGACATTCCGTTCTCAGTAGTTTCCAATCCGGAATTTCTCAAGGAAGGGGCGGCAGTCCAGGATTTCATGCGCCCTGATCGCATCGTCATCGGTTGCGATGACCATCGAGCGACGGTGCTGTTGCGGAATCTTTATGCGCCCTTCAATCGTAACCATGACCGTTTGCTTGAAATGGATGTGCGCTCGGCAGAGTTGACCAAATACGCCGCTAACGCGATGCTGGCGACCAAGATCAGCTTCATGAACGAAATCGCCAATCTGGCCGAACGACTGGGCGCGGATATTGAAAAAGTACGGATCGGCATCGGCGCGGATCCCCGCATAGGCTATCACTTCATCTATCCGGGCGCGGGATACGGAGGAAGCTGTTTTCCCAAAGATGTCAAGGCATTGGAATATACGGCCCGGTCCGTGAACTATCCCGCCGTGCTGCTGCAAGCCGTGGAAGCGGTCAACGAGCAGCAAAAAACCGTGCTGTTCGCCAAAATTCAGCGCCATTTTAAAAACAACCTGCGCGGGCGAACCTTCGCCCTGTGGGGACTGGCGTTCAAACCGGGCACCGATGATATGCGCGAAGCCCCCAGTCGGGTTTTGCTGGAGGCGCTGTGGCAGGAAGGTTGCGTGGTGCGGGCTTACGACCCGGCGGCGATGAATGAGGCGCGGCGGATTTACGGTGAGCGGGCCGATTGGCGACTCTGCGACCATCCGTTAGACACGTTGGAGGGCGCCGATGCACTGATCATCGTGACCGAATGGAGCCTGTTTCGCAGTCCCGATTTCGACGCCATCCGCCAGGCGCTCAAGCAACCGGTCATCTTCGATGGCCGCAACCTCTACGATCCGGAATACCTGCGTGAGCAAGGTTTCATCTACTATGCTATTGGCCGAGGCAAAATTGGAGCCTAAGGTCGAAATCAGAGATCAGCCCCAATACGGGGTGGGCGATGCATCGTATCAGGCCGCCGGCGTTGAAGTGGGCATTAGAAAACTGGTCGATGATTTTTATGATGCGATGGAACAACTGCCTGAAGCGCAAAACATTAGAAAGATGCACCCGGCAGACTTAACCGTTTCGAGGGACAAGTTGACGCTTTTTTTATGTGGCTGGCTCAATGGTCCACGATCTTATGCGCAAAAATATGGGCCGATCCGCATTCCTCAGGTGCATAGTCATTTGGAGATTGGACGAAGTGAGCGGGACGCCTGGTTGCGGTGTATGGAAGAGGCGATGAAAACTCAACCCTACGCCGCCGAGTTCAAGAAATATCTGCTGGAGCAACTTTATATACCGGCTGAACGCAGTAGAAACAGAGAGTAAGCCCTGTTTATTAGAGGTGTTCTTACATCTTTTTAATTGCCTGTTATTTTAATATGCCGGTCTTTACGGGCCAATTTCCAGGCGGATAGCAACAGGATCACGCCCAGCAACACATGAAGCGCTGCGCCCGGCACAAACGGCAACAGCAACGCGCCGCCCAAGGCGCCCAGAATCGAACCCACCGCCATCCAGGTGACGAAGGATCGATGCAGATGTATTTCGGAAAAACACTGTTTCGCCCGGTAGCGCGACAGCCCCATGAGAATAGTCGGGATACTGATGGCGAGGCTCAGGCTACCGGCAATTTTGATGTCCAGTCCGTAGAGCAGCAGGATGGTCGGAATGATGAGTTCGCCGCCCGCGACGCCGAGAAGGCTGGAGAAAACACCAATCAAGCAACCGGCGACCAGGCCGAGTGCGACAGTGACCAGGGTAGGCAAATTCAGGCCGCCCGCGTGGGACAACCACGGATGGCTGATGAGGGTCAGGCTCAGGCAGATCAGCAGGACGACAACGGCCTTCAATAAGGCCCGCTCATTGACCCGCGTGGCGTAATGGACGCCAACCCAGGAACCGAGCAGCGAACCCGCCAGCAGATTCATCACCACATATCCATAAGACAGCAGCGATTCCAGCCCGCCGATCCCCACCCGAAAGATCAGTGAGAAAATTACCGTCACCAGACTCACCAACAGATTGATGACGATGGCGTCGAGCAGCCGAAACTGGAAAATGCCGGCCAGCACCGGCAGGCGAAACTCTGCGCCGCCCAGTCCAATCAATCCGCCCAATGTGCCGATGCCGGTCCCCCAGGAGAACGCTTGAGCGTTTCTGTTCATGGTTGCGCCTGGAAGAATTGCACCTGCACATCGCGCGGCGCGGCGCTGTAAGGCGCTGAAGTCGCAAGCAGATCAGCGCCGGCGGCGACATAATCCGCCGCATTATCCACCCGGACCCCGCCGGCGGCGACCAGCACCGGCTGCAATTCCGCGCTTTCCAGCCGTGTTCGACAGGCGCTTAAGGCAGCAGGTGTGAACTTTTCCAGTTGCAGAACATCAACTCCCGCACGCGCCCAGGTCAAAGCTTCGTCTGCCGAGACCACTTCCACCACGATCTTTTTCTCCGGCTGACGATTGCGCAACCGGGCGATGGTTGCGCTGGGCGGTTCGTCGAGAAACAAACGGTGTTCGGCGAATACCAGCAGGGTTTCCGACAAGCCCAGCCGATGTACGATAGCGCCGCCCGCTTTGATGGCCTTGATCGACAGCGCCTTGGTCCCCGGCGCATTTTTACGGGTGCAGGCGACCGGAACCGGTGCGGCGGCGTGAACCATAGCGGCTGCTCCACTGGCGATTCCGCTGGCCCATTCCATCAGGGTCTGCGCCGTTTTCCAGACCCGGTGTAAAGCATCCGCCGGGCCTGCCGCAGTCAGCAGCAGCGCTGCCATCCTCCGCTACCGCGCCGGATGACACGATCTCACGGGCGCTGGCTCCCGCCAGTTCGAACAAGCGCACCGCTTCTTCAACGCCGCAGACGGTCATCGGGCCGCGAGCGCGGAATTCAAGTCGGCCAGGTTGTCCCGGCAAACCCAGCGATTCGGTGGTCAGGTCGCCAAACGGGACATCTTCGGCCAACAGACAACTCAGAGTTTCATCAGACAGGGCGCAGGAGTGCATTGGAGCGGATTCCTGGAAAATGGGGGTCGGTTCTTTACGCCAGCAGCGCCACCGCCTTGATTTGCGCCCACATCGATTTGCCGGGCGCTACGTCAAGGTGATCCAGAGAACGGCGGGTAATGCGGGCGATGAGCGGTGTACCGCCGGCATCCAGCCGGACCAGGACATGCGCCGGCGTATCGGCATCAGCGATGTCGGTCACGGTCGCGGGCAATAAGTTGCTGATGCTGGTGCCTGCGGCGCGAGTGAGGGTCAGACTGACATCGCGGGCGTGAACGCGGAAACGCAGCCGACGCCCCAGGGCCTCCTGGCGGCGGGCGACAACGACGCTACCTCCCGAAAAGTCCAACCGGGTCAAGTGATAGGCTTCGTCGTGGTCTGCCACCACCGCCTCGATCACCACGCCCGCATCTTCGGTAAAGGCGGTTGGCAAATCCAGCCGCGCCAGGGTTTCCCGCAGGCCGCCGGCAGCGACTACGCGACCTTCCGCCAGCAACACAACATGATCCGCCAGCCGCGCTACTTCATCCGGCGAGTGGCTGACATAGAACATCGGAATGTCCAACTCGTCGTGCAAGCGCTCCAGATAAGGCAGGATTTCGCTTTTCCGCTTCAAATCCAGCGCGGCCAGCGGCTCATCCATCAACAACAGTTCCGGGCTGGTCGCCAGCGCCCGGGCGATAGCCACCCGCTGGCGTTCGCCGCCAGAGAGCCGGTCGGGCATCCGGTCCAGCAGGTGACCGATGCCCAGCAGTTCCACGGCATGATCGAGTGATACCTTATGCCCACTGTTGACCCGCTTGCGCCCATATTCCAGGTTCTTCCTCACCGACAGATGGGGAAACAGGCTGGCTTCCTGGAAGACATAACCCAGCGAACGCTGATGAGTGGGCCGAAAAATGCTGCGTGTGCTGTCCTGCCAGACTTCACCCTTGAAATGCAGCGATCCGGTGCTGTGCCGTTCCAGTCCCGCCAGGCAGCGCAGCAGGGTGGTCTTGCCTGAACCGGAATGCCCGAACAGTGCAGTGACGCCGCGACCAGGCAGATCGAGATCGACGTTCAGGGTAAATCCCGGCCAGATGACCTGGAAGCGGGCCTGGATAGCTTTACCAAGCGTTATTTCCATGCACTCGCCCCTTTACGGGAATACAGCGCCAGCAGCACCAGAAAGCTGAACAGCAACATGCCGCCGGCCAGTACATGGGCCTCCGCATATTCCAGCGCTTCGACATGGTCGTAGATGGCGACCGACACGACGCGAGTCTTTTCCGGGATATTGCCGCCGATCATCAGCACCACGCCGAATTCCCCGACCGTGTGGGCGAAACCGAGGATAGCGGCAGTGATGAAACCGGACTTGGCCAGCGGTACAACCACCGTGAAAAAGCTGTCCCACGGGTTGGCGCGCAGGGTGGCGGCGACTTCCAAGGGTCGAGGGCCAATCGCCTCGAAAGCGTTCTGCACCGGTTGCACCACGAAAGGCAGCGAGTAGAAGACCGAGGCCACCACCAGTCCCGGAAAGGTAAAGGGCAGCAGCCCGATGCCGAGCCATTGGGTGAACTGGCCGACCGGTCCGTAGGGACCCATCGCCACCAGCAGATAGAAGCCCAGCACGGTCGGCGGCAGCACCAGCGGCAGCGCCACAATTGCACCGACCACCCCTTTCCACTTCGAGCGGGTGCGCGCCAGCCACCAAGCAATCGGCGTACCCACGACCATCAGGATCACCGTCACCAGGCTGGCCAATCTGAAAGTAAGCCATACGGCAGCCCAGTCCGCATTGCCCAGAGCTGGATGGAATTCGCCGAACACGCCGCTATTACTCTAGTTGCTCGCCAGGCAAGACGAAACCGTAGTGGACCATGATGGCTCGGGCCTCTGGCTTGCCCATAAAGTCGGCAAAGGCGGCGGCTAGCGGATTGTCCGCAGCTCGCCGGGTAATGATAAATCCCTGTTCCAACGGCTCATGCAGCCCGTCGTCGATCAGGTGATAACCACCCGCCTTGGCCAAGATCGGATTGAGAGCCAAGGCCAACGCGATAATGCCGACCTCAGCATTACCGGCTTGTACGAACTGGGCGGTTTGGGCAATGTTCTCGCCTTGGACGATCTTGCCTTGTAACTGGTCCCACAACCCGACCGAACGCAGCGCTTCTTCGGCGCGCTTGCCATAAGGAGCATGGCGTGGGTTAGCGATGGCAATCTTCCCGATTGCAGGATCGGTCAGGTCCTTGAGCGTCATCCTGCTCGCGTCGCGGACGTTGCTCCACAGCACGATCCGACCAATGGCGTAAGGCTTGACCGGACCCACCGATAAGCCTTTTTCTTCCAACCCCCGCGCAAACGCAATGTCGGCTGAAAAATACAGGTCGAAAGGAGCACCCTGCTGGATCTGGGTATGAAACTTACCTGAAGAACCGAAGATGACATCGACCTTGTCGTCCGGATGGTCTTTGCGGAAGGCGGCGACAATTTCCTCCATCGCAAACTTGAGATCGGCGGCGGCGGCGATGGTGAGATTGCCCGCCGCGAAAACCGGGATTGTCGACAGGATCGAAGCCAGTGCGAGCGCTAGAACAGCAACCAAACGACCAATGGTGCGCATGATAAAACCCCCTTGTTTAAGATCGCGAATCTTCGTTCAAAGCTCGTAACCGAACGATTTGATGATAGCGCGCGCCTTCTCTCCCTTGAGGTAGTCGAACAGGGCCAGGGCGGCTGGATTGTCCTTGGCGTGCGTGAGCATCACGGCATCCTGACAGATCGGGGCATGGAGATCGGACGGCACCATCCAAACCGAGCCTTCGATCATCTCGCCGTCCTTGATGATCTGCGACAAGGCCAGAAAGCCGAGTTCAGCATTCCCGCTGACCACGAATTGATAAGCCTGCGGGAGGTTTTCACCCAGCACGAACTTGGGTTGGGCGGTTCCGAGAACGCCCATGCCCTTCATCACCTCAACCGCCGTTGCGCCATACGGAGCCAACTTGGGATTAGGCAACGCGAGATGCTTGAACTCGCCTCGGTACAGCACTTTGCCCTGGTCATCGACGAAACCGGGTTTGGCGGACCACAAGACCAGTTTGCCGGTGGCATAAGTAAAGCGACTGCCCTCAACAACCATGCCATCGGCTTCCAGCTTGTCCGGCGTGGCGGTATCGGCGGAAAGAAACACGTCATAAGGCGCACCGTTGCGGATTTGGGCGTAAAACTTGCCCGTCGATCCGGAAGACAGAATGGCGCGATGCTCGGTGTCCTTCTCGAACTCGGCGGCGATTTGTTGCATCGGCGCGGTGAAGTTGGCGGCGACCGCGACCTGAACCTCAGCGGCTTGGACGGTTAAGCTGGAAATGGCGAGGACTAGGCCAGCCAGCAGGGCAATAAAGCGTGATTTCATCAGCGAGCGCCTCCGTCAAGTTGCGTCAATCATTGACCGCGAGAATGACATGCGACGCCTTGATCAAAGCGCAGGCGCGTTGTCCCGGCGCAAAGCCCAACTCGTTCAACGCTTCCTTGGTAATGATGGCGGTCAGCATCCGCCCGCCCGGCAGTTCAATCTTGACTTCGCTATTGACTGCTCCGGGAGTCGTCTCCCGCACGACGCCGCACAGCCGGTTGCGGGCGCTGATCCGCAGGTTCTCGTCTGGGGAGAGCAGCACGAAGCTCGATTTGATCAACACCAGCGCCTCCTTGCCCAGCGCCAGACCGAGTTCCTCCACGGCTTCGTTAGTGACGATAGCGAAGATTTCCAGCCCTTCGCCCAAGCCCACTTTCACCTCACTGTTGACCGCTCCCTTTTCCAAGTAACTGACCTGCCCGCGAAACTGATTTCTGGCGCTGGTTTTCATACTGATAGCCCTCAATAGGTTGTTAATCTGACCAAAGTTTTTCACGCCTGCCTCCATGCGGGCCAGGAACTGTCGGTGTTCAGCCTCCATCAGCCGATAACCAACGATCACCTGCTTCCCATAATCGGTGAGGTGGGTGCCGCCGCCGCCCTTGCCACCCGTGGCGCGCACCACCAGCGGTTGGTCCGCCAGATTGTTCATTGCGTCCACCGCATCCCAAGCGGACTTGTAGCTCATCCCCATGTGCTTAGCGGCCTGGGCGATAGAGCCGTATTCGTCGATGCGCTCCAGCAATTCGATGCGACCCGCGCCGAGATAGCCTTGACCTTCCCGGTTCAGCCAGAGCCGACCTGATATTTCAAGTGCTTGGGTGCTGGGCATATCGAACATTCTCCGCTGCTTTTTCGTTATATTTTAAGTTATATAACGGTAGGCCGCCGTCATTGTCAACTATCAGAAAAATGTGGCGCTAGCGATCCTCAGCGATCAGCGATCAGCGATCAGCGATCATTCCCCCCCAGCGCGGCCCGTGCAGCCCTCTCCATTGCCGTATAAACCGGCTCCAGCGTCTCCAGCAGCGACGCTTCCCCGCGCCAGAAGGGAAACGGCCCCAGTCGTTGCAGCAGGGCGGTGGATGGACTCGGCGCAATCAGCGACCCGGTAATCGTTTCGGGCAATGGCGGCAACTTCCAAAACGCCAGCGGTTCCTCAGGCAGCGGCTCCGGCTCCGCCAGCGGCCAGCCATCGCCATCACCGACGACCTCCCCCAGTTGCGCTAGCAACGCCTCCCGTTCCATACCGCGCAACTTGAACATCAAAAAGGGATCCCGATCAAACGCCTCGCCGAGCAGGTAATAAACAGCAGCGATGTGTTTGCAAGGATTCGACCAGTCCGGGCAGGAACAATCGGTCTCCAAGTCGCCGTGCTTCTTAGGAAACAGCGACAGTCCCTGCTCCTCAAACAGCTCCTCAATATCGGTCGGCATCTCGCCGGCCAGCAGCTTGGCGCTAAATCGCGCTTCCGCCGCCATACCCTCCAGCAGTTTCCGCCAGTTCGCGGTGCTCAACGGCTTGAGCTGAATGCTGACCCGATAGGGCTGGCGTTGCGAACCCTGCACCTTGGCCTTGACCTCGCCGGGCGCAATCTGGATGTCCAGCACCTGGCCCTGACGGGCGTAGGCGCGACCCCGCCCCAACCGGGCGCCGATGTTGAAACTCTCCAGCACCGCAATCCAGCGTTTAGCCCACCAGCGACTGGCGAATGTCCCGCGCTGACTCTGCGCCTTGATGCCGCCGCTGACCGGAATAGGCCGGCTCGGCGGGAAATAATCGTAGTAACCCATGTTTCAATCCTCTACCGCTTCAGTGCGCAACCGGAACAGGTTCTTCAATTCATCGGTGGACAGTTCGGTAATCCAGCCCTCGCCGCTGCCCACAATCCGCTCCGCCAGGGTTCTCTTGCGCTCGATCAGTTCATCAATTCGCTCCTCGACCGTCCCCAAGCAGACGAATTTATGCACTTCCACCTGGCGAGTCTGGCCAATACGGAAAGCGCGATCGGTCGCCTGATTCTCCACCGCCGGATTCCACCAGCGGTCGAAATGGAATACATGGTTGGCGCGAGTCAGGTTCAACCCCGTGCCGCCGGCCTTGATGGAGAGAATGAACACCGGCGGCCCGGACGGCTCGTTCTGGAACCGCTCCACCATCCGGTCGCGCTGCGTCTTGGACAGACCACCATGCAGGAACAGCACTTCCCGACCCAACTGTTCGCGCAAATAGCTTTGCAGCAAATGGCCCATTTCGGCGAACTGGGTGAACACCAGCGTCCGTTCGTCCATCTCCTGAATTTCCTCCAGCATTTCCGTCAGCCGCGCCAGCTTTCCGGAGCGTCCCGCCGCCGGAGAATGGTCGGCCAGGAATTGCGCGGGGTGATTGCACACCTGCTTAAGCCGCAGCAGCGTACTCAGAATCAGCCCGCGCCGGCCCATACCCTCCGCGCCTTCCAGCGCCGCCTCGGCCTGCTGCACTACGGCGGCGTACAGACTGGCCTGCTCCCTGGTGAGCGTGCAATAGACCTTCATTTCCAGCTTGTCCGGCAAGTCCTGAATAATGGTCCGGTCGGTCTTCAACCGGCGCAGTACAAAGGGACCGGTCAGCCGTTGCAGGCGCTCCATAGCGTCGGTGTCGCGCTGGACTTGCACCGGAATAAAGAACTCCTGCCGGAAGCGGTTGGCGGAACCCAGAAAACCGGGGTTGAGAAAGTCCTGAATCGACCAGAGATCGCCGACATTGTTTTCTACCGGGGTGCCAGTCAAAGCGATGCGCCGTTCAGCGCGCAACGCCCGCGCCGCCTTGGCCTGTTTGGTGGCGGCATTCTTGATGTTTTGCGCCTCGTCCAGAATCACCGCCGCCCATTCCACGCCTTGCAGCAACGGCAAGTCCCGGTGCAGAAGTCCGTAGCTGGACAGCACCATGGCGTGAGACTGCGCCTGTTCAGCGAATTTCTCACTCTTTTCGCGTTCCGTCCCGTGATGGACCATGACCGGCAGTTGCGGCGTGAACCGGGAGGATTCCTTGTACCAGTTCCCGACTACCGAAGTGGGACAGATCAATAATGCGGGACGGGTTTCGCCGGCCTCGCGGAGTCGTTGCAACAGCGCCAAAGTTTGCACGGTTTTGCCCAGCCCCATATCATCGGCTAGGCACGCGCCCAATCCCCAGCGGGTGAGAAATTCCAGCCAGGCATAGCCGCGTCTCTGATAGGGCCGGAGTGTACCGGTCAGGCCCGGTGGGGGTTCCAGGGGCGCAATCGACTCGCTCGCCGCCAGCCCGGACAGCAACTCGCCCAATGGGCCATCAGCGGCAACGCTGTCGACTTCCAAACCCTCCGCCTTTTCCGCCCCCAGCGCCAGTCGCAACAGTTCGTGGCCGGTAAAATTATCCTTCCCGCGTTTTTGCAGCGCCAGCGCCGCCTGGATTTCCGCTGCTGACAGTTGCACCCACTGACCGCGCACCCGCACCAGGGGAGCCTTCAGTTTCGCCAGCGCCAGCAGTTCCTTGGGCGTCAGACCGGTTTCACCCAGCACGATTTCCCAATGCACATCCAGTACGCGATCCAGCGTCATGCCGGCCTTGGATTCAAAGCGGGTTTTAGCCTGGGCGCGGGTCGCCAATTTGACGCGGCGTTTGCCGGTCCAACTGGCCGGCAACATGACCCCGAACCCGTTTTGCTCCAGCAGCGTCGCTTCTTCATGGAGGAAGTGAAATGCGCCCTCGGTATCGAGTGCATAGCCGGCGGGCGCAGCGTCCTTCAAACTCGCTTCAATCGCCGGACACAGCGACGCCGCCTGCCCAAGCGCGGCGAGCAATCCCTCCCGCGCTTTCGGCCCCAGGGTCTTCAGACCCGCTCCCGTTCCCCGCTTTGGTTTCCAGACGGCTTCAGCGGGGACGAGCAGGCTGGGGTCTTCGCGGGCCTGAAGCAGGTAGTGAATGCGCCATTCGGTCGCCGCATCGGGAAAGAAGAGGTCATCCCAGTCCTGTGCTACGCCCTCATCGCCTATTCCCGGTTCCTCCAGGCGGAAACAGAGCCGGAATGGGGCATTGATCAGGCGTAACAGGGGCCGCTGCCAGTCGCGGATTTGCCGGGCCAGAAGCTGGTTTTCGGCCCGGGTGAGTTTCAGCAACCCTTCCGGTTGCCGCAGGGCTTGCATCCATGTTTCGTGGAGGTTGAATCCGCTGGATTCCTGGCGTTGCGCGACCGGGCGTGGCGCGGACCGCCGCACCAGATCATCGGCGATCCAGCCCAGAAAGGCCTGCAGCGCCTCACGCGGCGCGGTATCTGGAGAAACGCGATCATCGGCGCCGATAGCACGGGCGGCGGGCGGCATGGCCCGCGCCAGGCGCTCCAGCCGACCGCCATCCTCACCGAGAAAGACGGGGGTCCAGCAGGCCCGGTATTTACCCTGCCATTCCACCAGGTCAGGCAAGACCTGCCGCCGGAAAACGAGACCGCCAGCCAGACACAGCGCTGCGCTCCAGTAACGCAGATCGTCGCCCACTGCTACCCCAAGCGCCAGGGCCGCACGGTCCTGGATCGCAGCCAGGAGCGTAATAGCGTCAGTAGCGCTCAACGTCAGCGTCGGAAGTCGCCAGGCAACCAATACCGGCGCTTTGCGGGATGTGGGCGGCTCGGCGATGAGTGGCGAAGACGGTAGCGGCGCATCGCCCTGGGTAGGCAACCAAAGCCAATGCTCGCCCACCGGGCGGCGGTCCGCCTGAAACTGGAGTCCCACCTCGGCTAAACGCTCGCGCAGGACGGTCGCATCGGTTCGATAGGGCGAGGATTTGCCCGGCGCGGGGGATTTTGGCGCATCTGCCGATAACGCCGATTCGCCCCACAGATGCAAGCAGCCTTCGTGAAAAGCAGCGTGTAAAACCAGCATCGGCGTCAAACCCCGGTTGGGCCAATCCAGGCATTCTGGACTATCATTGAGAGGTCGGCGGTCAGTGACCGTGAATGGTGATTGTTATAACTTTAACCCACAATCGAGGAAAACTTCATGCGATTGATTCTGTTGGGCGCCCCAGGCGCGGGCAAGGGTACGGTGGCCAAGCTGTTGACCCAGGTAGACGGCTCGGTGCAAATCTCCACCGGCGATATCCTGCGCGGCGCGGTGCAGGCCGGCACGGAACTGGGCAAAAAGGCTGAAGCCTTTATGAAAGCGGGCGATCTGGTGCCTGATGAGCTGATCATGGACATCATGGAAACGCGCTTGCAGGAATCGGATTGCGCCAAGGGTTTTTTACTGGACGGCTTTCCGCGCACGATTCCCCAAGCCGAGGCGCTCAAGGCCTTGTTGGCCAAGTTGAGCATCAAACTGGACGTGGTGGCGAATATTGAGGTTCCCCGTCAGGAAATCCTCAACCGCCTCACCACCCGCCGCACCTGCGTCAACCCCAAATGTCAGGCCATCTATAACATCCGCAGTCAACCACCCCAGGTTGAGGGCGTTTGCGACAAATGCGGCAGTCCGATTGTGCAGCGCGACGACGAGACTGAGGAGGCCATCAGCAAGCGGCTCGACACCTACGACGAGAAGACGTCTCCGCTGATCGAGTTTTACCGCAAGGAAGGATTATTGCTGGTCGTGGATTCCCCGAGCAGCGAGGGCGTCGTCAAAGCTATTACGGACCGGATCAACGGCTGATCGCACCGCATTCCTCCAGTCTCCCTGGCCCCGTAGATCAGGCATCGGGGATCAGGAGGGTGGACATGGGCTAAATGTCTATTTATTCAATGTCCACCTGATGTTCTCCGACATCGCGTTAGCGGCGTGGAGGCGCATTCGAGTGAGTGTCTTGGACAATGATTTCGCCCAACTCATCAACGGCATGTTGCAACGCTTCGCAGACCAGATGCGAGGTGGAATCCGTATTGCCGCCCAATGCGCCAATACACCGCAGCAGGGTGCCGTACACGGCGTTCAGGCGGTCCGCCCGGGTTTCCACCAGAGAGATAAGCTTGAGATCATCAGTGGTCGTGGTCATTTTCGCTTCCGTTGATCGAACGCCGCACATCATTCGGATAGACTGTATTCTTGGCCCGATCCGGTTTTAGCCCGATAAATATATAGTATTCCCGAATAACAGGTACTCCATAAAACTCTAAACTCTCTTCGCCGTAGCCGGGAGAATCGATAAGCCATGGCATTCCGTTTTCTGAAATCTTTTTTCACCGCACCCCCTGGCCCGCCGGGCAAATATGATGATGCGGTGATCGAGGCGGCCATCGAGCGCGTGGTGGACGGCACTGATCCGCGTCTGCGTGCGGTGAGCCGCTACCGCCATAAGTTGTGGGACGCCGTGGCGCATTCAGTCAAGTATACGGTGACGCTGATGAATCGCCTGCCGCCGCCCGTCGATGCCAGTCATCGCCACTTCACCAGCACCCCGCTGTTGCGGGCGGCGTTCGTTTCTCCCGATCATCTCCGCGAGACGCTGAGTTTCAGCAAACACATGCACGACTATCAATACCAGAACCCCGGGTTGCTGCCGGAGGAACTGTACGGACTGCTGAGCATGGAACGGGTTGAAAAAACGGTGCTGGGCATGGAGCAGCAAGGCGACATGATCCGCCGCGATGTCCCCCAAACCGCTGTCAACTTCCGTAATCACCACTTCACCTTTCCTGCCGAGAGAGAGCAAGGAACTCGCCAGGAATTGACCAAACGCGCATTTGACTCACTGATCGAAACGGCGTTGATGCAACTGACTGATACCCGCATCCGCCGGCAGGAGTTGGAACAACAACAACGTCAGATCCTGCAGAAAAAAGCCAGCGCCATGCAATCGGGGCAGATGGGACTCGGGCCACTGTTAGCGTCGACTCCGCTGAACCAGGCCGACGCCTCGACGCTTGAACGGCAATTGTTCGATATTCAGGAGGAACTGAAGCAGATTCGCGCCGATTCAGCGACCATCGAACATTTGCTGCAGCGGGTCGTCGCGACGTTGAGCAACCCGGAAAAGCATCTGCGGTTGGAGCGGATCGCGCTTACCCTGGATCACATGAACATCAAGGCGGCGCCTGATTCGCCCCAAGTGGTTAACGCCCTGACGTTTGATGAAGCCCTTCTAGGCAAGGACGGCCGCATGACCCTACTGCTGGTTCGTTTTCCCAGCAGCGAGTTGCTGCCGCAGCCGGACTTTTTCCAGGAAGCCCAGCGCTTGTTGACGCCGAGGCTGATGACTTGACCTGAAGCCTCAGAGACTGTCTAAGAACTCCCCTCTCCCAGAGAGAGAGGGGTTCCTAGACAGCTTCTCAGGCGCATGATGGCTCACGATCCCTGCACAATGACCCTGAGCAGTTCCGGTCCCTTGGCGTAACCCATCTGGGCTTTCAAGATCGCGTTGGCTCTGATTTGGTCCAGGATTTCCCACTCGGTTGGCGTCCGGTTTTCAGCGCCCACCTTGACCATGTTCATTATCCACTCCCCCAGTTCAGTCAATCCCGGCGGCGTTATTGAGCTGACGGGGTGCGTACCGCCAGCGATCACACGAAATACCGGATCTTTCTCCAAAAATTCTCTAATAGCGCTTGCAACCACTTTTTGCGCACCGGTATCCCGGGTGAACATCGCATAGGTGTAGTTGTGTTTGTTGAGAAGGGATCCGAAAAACTCCAATGCACAATACCAGGCACAGGGTACCCCGATGATCGCCATGACATGACTCCTTTTTATATTTCCAGTAACATTTTTATTATCATAAAGTTAATTAAGAAAATCAAGTCTGGTTTGATGCCAGCCGATGAGCATGGCGGGTCGTTTCCGGCAACCGGTAGCGGGTGCAACAGGCCATGACATATTGAATCGCCGTATCCAGGCTGATACGGTGGCCGGGCGAGATGTAGAGTGGTTTAACGCCGGGCCGGGTCCGTAAAACCGCGCCAATCACCTCGTTATCCATACACAGCGGCGTCCACGCCCCACACTGATTCGGCGGCTCCTCGTGTGTCCCGCACAGTCGGGTTTTGGCAACGCCGATGGAGGGAATATCCACCAGCAAGCCGAGGTGACTGGCGATGCCCAGGCGGCGCGGATGCGCGATGCCTTGTCCATCGCACAGCAACAAGTCCGGCGGTTCCTGTAATTGTTCGAGCGCTTCCAGCACGGCCGGCAATTCACGAAACGACAGCAGACCGGGTATATAGGGAAAAGTCGTCGGGCGCCGAGCCAGGGCGGTTTCCAGCACATCCAGTTCTGGATAGCGCAGCACCGCCACCGCCGCACGGGTCATCGTTCCGCCGGCATCGAAGCCGACATCGACTCCCGCGACCCGCCGCACCCGCCCCAGCCGATCTTCAAGAATTAGATGAGCGCGCAATTCCCGTTGCAAGGCGATAGCCTTGGCGGGACTGAGATTCCAAGGATGCAGGACATGTATTTTCATCCGGCAAGTTTATTCACTTGCCCGGCATGGTTAAACTGATCGCCTCTTTTCGCCACCCCGACCCCGGATTCACCACCATGCGGCAACTCAAACTCGGCATCCCCAAGGGCAGTCTGGAAAGCTCCACCATTGCGCTGTTTGGCCAGGCCGGCTGGACCATCAGTCCGCACAGCCGCAACTACTTTCCTACGGTCAACGACCCGGAAATGAGTTGCGCGCTGGTCCGCTCTCAGGAAATGGCCCCCTATGTCGCCAGCGGCACGCTGGACGCCGGCCTGACCGGACTGGACTGGATCATGGAAACCGAAGCCGATGTCGTCGAGATCGCCGAACTGAGCTATTCAAAAAGCTCCGACCAACCGGCCCGCTGGGTGCTGATCGTGCGCAGCGACTCTTCGATCAATACCCTGGAAGACCTGGCCGGGAAACGCATCGCCACTGAATTGGTCGGCTTCACTCGCCGCACTCTGGCGGAACGGGGCATCGACGCCACGGTGGAATTCTCCTGGGGCGCCACCGAAGCCAAGGTGGTCGAGGGGCTGGTCGACGCCGCCGTGGAAATCACGGAAACCGGCAGCACCATCCGCGCCCACGGGCTGCGCATCGTCTGCGACTTGCTGCACACGACCACCCGCCTGATCGCCAACCGCGCAGCCCTGGACGATCCGTGGAAAAAAGCCAAGATCGAACAAATCGCCCTGTTGACCCGCGCCGCGCTGGCCGCTCGTCACAAGGTAGCGCTGAAAATGAATGTGTCGACGGCGCAACTGGATCAGGTCGTGCGCTTGTTGCCCAGCCTGCACGCACCCACGGTCAGCCCGCTCTACGACCGTGACTGGCTGGCGCTGGAAACGGTGGTAGACCGTGATCGGGTGCGCGATCTGTTGCCGCGCCTGATCGCCGCCGGCGCACAAGGCATCCTCGAATACGATCTGAAAAAAATGGTATAACCTGCTCCAAACCCGGTGAATACATTGCCCGCCTCCCCTAAATATCGCTAAACTTCGCTTCTCAAACCCGGCGGCGCGCTGGGTTGGTTCCATGATCCCCATCCCTATTTCGATTACCCTGAATGTTACCCGGAGCCCTGCATGGCCGTTGAACGCACCTTGTCCATCATTAAGCCCGGCGCTGTCGCCAAGAACCTCATCGGCAAGATCATTACGCGCTTCGAAGAAGAGGGCTTGCGGATTATCGCCGTCCGCATGATTCATCTGACCGAGGAACAGGCCCAGGTCTTTTACGCGGTCCACCGCGAGCGCCCGTTTTTCTCCGAACTGGTCGCTTACATGATGGAAAGCCCCATCCTCGCGCTGGTGCTGGAAGGTGAAAACGCCATCGCCAGAAACCGCGAACTCATGGGCGCGACCGACCCGAGTAAGGCCATGCCAGGCACCATTCGCGGCGACTTCGCTAAAAGCATCACCCGCAACACCGTCCACGGCTCCGACGCCCCGGAAACCGCTGCTAGCGAAATCGCCTTCTTTTTCAGCCAGGCTGACCTGTGCTCGCATACCTGCTGAATGATTGAGAACCCGGCGTCCATCATGACCGCTACCGCTGGCAAGGTGAATCTGCTCGATCTGGATCGACGCGATCTGGAAGCCTTCTTCGTCGCGCTCGGTGAAAAGCCCTTCCGGGCGACCCAGATCATGAAGTGGATTTATCATGAGCGGGTGATCGACTTTGCCGCGATGACCAATCTGAGCAAGGCACTGCGGGAACGGCTGGCCGACTGTGCGGAAATCCGTCTGCCGGAAGTGGCGATGGATCAAGCTTCACGCGATGGCTCCCACAAGTGGCTGATTCGGCTGGACAGCGGCAACAGCATCGAAACTGTGTTCATCCCCGAGCCGGATCGCGGCACCTTGTGCGTTTCCTCGCAAATCGGCTGCCCGTTGGACTGCTCGTTCTGCGCCACCGCGCAACAGGGCTTTAACCGGAATCTCACGGTCGCCGAGATTATCGGCCAGGTCTGGCAAGCCAGCCGGTTACTGGGCGAACGGCGTAACGGCGACCGGATCATCACCAATATCGTCCTGATGGGCATGGGCGAGCCGCTGCTGAATTTCGCCAATGTAGTGAAAGCGACCGACCTGATGCAGGACGATCTGGCGTTTGGCGTTTCCAGGCGCCGGGTCACGCTCAGCACCGCCGGCGTCGTCCCCGCGCTGTACCGGCTACGGGAGGTCTCCGAAGTCAGTCTAGCCGTTTCCCTGCACGCGCCGACGGATGCGTTGCGCAACGAACTGGTGCCGCTGAATCGCAAATATCCACTGGCCGAACTGTTGGCCGCCTGTAAGCACTATATCGTGGACAAACCGCATCGCCGCATTACCTGGGAATATGTGCTGCTGGCGGGAGTCAACGATTCGGAAGGGTGCGCCCGGGCGCTGGCGGCGTTGATCCGCGACATCCCGTCCAAGGTCAACCTGATTCCGTTCAACCCGTTTCCGAACGCCCGCTACCAGCGTTCCGATCCGGCCACAATCGCCCGTTTCCATGCAGTGCTCTTGGCCCATGATTTGACCGTAATCACCCGCAAGACCCGAGGCGACGATATCGCCGCCGCCTGCGGTCAACTCGCCGGACAGGTTCAAGCCCGTGGCCGCCGGCTGGAACCTGCCGTGCGCCTCGCGGTCGGCTGAGGGAGAACGTCATGCGGCTCCCACTAAATTCCCCGTTCCTCGTGTTCCTGACCCTGCTGCTGGGCGCTTGCGCCGGCACCCAGGAACGGGAATTCAACGACAACGTCGCCGAAGTCAATTTCAAGCTGGGCATCGGCTACATGCAGTCCGGTCATTTTGAAGTCGCTGCGGAAAAGCTGCTTAAGGCGTTGCAATTCAAGGATAATTACCCGGAAGCGCATAACGCCATCGGCGTGCTTTACGAAGAAATCCGCGAGTACAGCCCGGCGGGAAACCACTACCAGCGGGCGATCGAACTCAAGCCTGATTACACTTTGGCCCGACTGAATTACGCTCGATTCCTGTGCCTGCGCGAACCGGTGCGCACGGCAGAGGGCGAAAGCGAATTTCAGAGAATCATTGCCGATCCCGTCAACGCCGGCGCCAGCGCCTCTCAAGCCTACGCCGGCCTGGCGCTCTGCGCTCGCCAGCGCAATGATCAGGCCCAGGCTGAAACCTGGCTGCGTCAGGCGCTGGATATCAACCCCAACAATACCAGCGCCCTGTTCGAGTTGGCCCAACTCAGCCAGACTCAGGGCAAAACCTTGCAGGCTCGCGCATTCCTGCAACGCTACCACAGCCAGAGTCGCCCCACGCTGCAAAGCCTGTCGCTGGGCGTCGCCATTGAATCCTCTCCGGATGGCGACCCTTTACTGAGCCGGGACTATAAAGCGGTACTGGCGGCTCAGTTCCCAAATTCTGATGAAGCCCGTCGCCTGAAACAGCCGGAATAGACCATGTCTAACGAGATCGCCACCGATTTCACCCCCGAAACCTCTAACGCCCATACTCAATCGCTAGGCGCCTGGTTCGCTCAAATACGGACCGGCCACGGTCTCGAACTCCGCGAAGCAGCCCGCCATCTCATGCTGAATCCGGCCATTGTGCACGCGATTGAGGCTGACGATTTCGCCCGCCTGGGACCGCCGGTGTTCGTGCGCGGCTACCTGAGCCGTTACGCCCGCTTGCTGGATATGCCAGATCACGAAGTGCTGGAACGCTTTCGTCAGCAAACCAGCTCCAACCAAGAGCCGCCGCCGCTGAAAGTCGTACATCCGCTCCGGCGCCAGACCCGGGCGCGCGATTTGCGCGGTCTGGTCTATCTGGCGCTATTAGCAGGCGTCGGCTGGACCGCCATCCAGCATCTGCCTGATCTTGATCCTGAGCGACTGGCTGCGTTGTGGTCGGGCGACCGCTCGAACGAGCCAGCGAGTGAGGGGAGTCCGGTGGTCCATGACCTGACGAGCGGCACGTCCCAGGTTCACTATCCGCTCCAGTCCAGACCGGCGAAAACCACGGCTCCGGCCCCGGCGGCATCGGTCGCCAGTGAGGCGCCCCCAGCGGTTGCGCCTCTCGCCGAACCCGCTCCACTGGTGGTCGCCACCGTCGCGCCAGCGCCACCATCGGTGGTCTTCACGACTTCGCCCGATCCAGTCCCAACCCCGATGCTGCCTGTGTCCGAGACCCAAACGACTGCGGCGGCGTCGGTTCCCTTCACCGTTCAAACAAGCAATCCCAGCGCGGCGGCGAATGATGGCGAGGCCAAACTCCTGCTGGAATTCAGCAACGATTGCTGGGTGGAAATCAAAGACGCCCAGGGCAACGTGCTGACGAGCGGCTTGATGAGAGGCAATACGACGCATACCTTGTCCGGCCCTGCTCCCTTCAAGGTTACCCTGGGCAATGCGCCCGCCGCTCGCATTGTCCTGGACGACCGGTTGGTTGACACGACGATCTATGTCCCCCGGCGTGGGACGGTCAGCCGCTTCACTCTGGATCGTGAGTAGCCCCATGGCCAAGGCGTTTCAGGCCATCCGTGGCATGAATGATATCCTGCCTGCCGAATCGGCCTTGTGGCAGTCGTTGGAAACCACCGCCCGCGAAGTGCTCGCCGCTTATGGCTATCAGGAAATTCGTCTGCCGCTGGTGGAAAAAACCGAACTGTTCGCTCGCTCCATCGGCGAAGTCACCGACATTGTCGAGAAGGAAATGTATACCTTCGAGGATCGCAATGGCGAAAGTCTGACCCTGCGCCCCGAAGGCACCGCCGGTTGCGTCCGCGCCTGCCTTGAACACGGGTTGCTGCACAATCAGACTCAGCGGTTGTGGTATAGCGGTCCGATGTTCCGTTACGAAAAACCGCAAAAAGGTCGTTATCGCCAATTTCACCAGATCGGCGCCGAAGCGTATGGCATGGCCGGCCCTGATATCGACGCCGAATTGATCAGCCTGACCGCCCGGCTGTGGCGGCGACTGGGCATTCGCGATGTGACCTTGCAACTCAATTCGCTGGGTTCCAGCGCCGCCCGCGCCGCCTACCGGGAACGACTGGTCGCCTACTTTACAGCGCGTCAGGGTGAGCTTGATGAGGATAGCCGGCGGCGTTTGCAAACCAACCCGCTGCGGATTCTGGACACTAAGCATCCGGCGATGCAGGCGGTGGTGGCGGAAGCGCCCGCGCTGCTGGATCATCTCGATACGGAATCCCAGACGCACTTTGCGGCGTTGCGGGATTTACTGGACGCCGCCGACATCGCTTATGAAATCAATCCCCGGTTGGTGCGGGGACTGGATTACTACAGCCAGACGGTTTTTGAGTGGGTCACCGACACCCTGGGCGCGCAAGGCACGATTTGCGCCGGTGGCCGTTATGATGGGCTAATTGAACAGCTCGGCGGATCAGCGACCGGAGGCATCGGCTTCGCCATGGGCCTGGAACGGTTAGTCGCCATGCTGGCGGCGACGGGCTTACCGGGCGCTGATCCAGCGCCACACGCCTACCTGATCGCGGTCGGCGACGCTGCGCAACGCACGGCGCTGGGGCTGGCGGAACGGCTACGCGACGCCGGGCCGGCGCTGCGGTTGCGGATGAACTGCGGCGGCGGCGGGTTCAAAGCCCAGTTCCGCCGCGCCGATCACAGCGGCGCCCGGTTCGCCCTGATCCTGGGCGAGGACGAAGTCGCCGCCGGCACGGTGGCGATCAAGCCGTTGCGCGAAGCCCAGAGCCAGCAAATGACCCTGCCGCAGGATCAGGCCGCTGCCTGGTTATGTGCGGCGGCGCTGGGAAACGCTTCCTGAATCCCTTACCCCCAACCCTTCTCCCCCAAGGGAGAGGGGAGTGAGTTGGAGAATATAAGCCGATGGAGCAATACAATGACGACGAGCGCGTCGAAGATCTGAAAAAATGGTGGCGGGATAATGGCGTTAGCGTCATGGTCGGCATTGCGCTCGGCATTGCCGCGATTTTCGGTTGGCGCTACTGGATCTCCTACCGCGACGCTCAGGCGGAACAGGCCTCGCTGGCCTACGACGCTTTCATCGAAGCAGTGGAAAAGCCGGACGCTGATCAGGCCCGTCAGCGTGGCGAGGGATTGTTGACCGACTTTCCTAAATCCTCCTATACAACCCTGACGACGCTGCGGCTGGCCAAGTTGGCGGTGGACAGCGGCGACCAGGCTATGGCCATCCAGCGGCTGCAGTGGGTGATTGATCACGCCAAGCTCGATGAACTTCAGGATATTGCCCGGCTACGGCTGGCGCGGGTGCTGTTCGCTGCTGGCCAGTTGACCGAGGCGGAAAATCTGCTGGAGCGCGTGAACACGACGGGCCTGACCGCCGAGCGTGAGGAATTGCGGGGTGATCTTCATCTGGCGGGCAACGACCCCGCCAAGGCGCGCACGGCTTATGCCGAGGCGCTGGCGGCAGGCGGCGTCAGCCCGCTCTTGCGGCTCAAGCTGGACAATCTGGCTGCGCCGACTGCTGATACCGTGATCACTGCGCCGGCTCCGCCGCCCCCCGATCCACCTGCTGAATCGGCTGAACCCGCTGCCATCACCGCTCCGCCGGTCTCCGAAGCGCCCGCGGCTGAAACTCCAGTTGTTGAAGCTCCCAAAGCGCCCGTGGCTGAAGAGGCTCCAGCGACCACTGCTCCCGAAGCGCCCGCCGCCGCTCCTGAAGCGCCCGCCGAGCCGGCTCCCTCTATATCAGGTCCGCCGTCATGATCCGCCATGTTCTTCCCGTTCTGATCCTGATTTTGAGCGCTGGTTGCAGCACCATCGGCGGCTGGTTCGGCGGTTCCGACAACTCGACGCCCCCCGCCGAATTGAAACCCATCGCCCAACCGGTCAACATCCAGCAACTCTGGGAAACCCGAGTCGGTTCTGGCGCGGACAACCAGTTCATCCGTCTGATTCCCGCTCTGATCGATGGGCGTATCTACGCCGCCAGTCACGATGGAATGGTCGTCGCCCTCGACGCCCTCAGCGGACAGCGATTGTGGGAAATCGCAACCCAGCTACCGATCTCTGGCGGCGTAGGCGTCAGCGACGACGGTTTGGTGCTGGTCGGAACCCGTAAAGGCGAGGTCGTCGCTTTGCGCCAGGACAATGGTCAGGAAGCCTGGCGCGTCCGGGTTTCCAGCGAAGTGCTGGCTCCACCGCGCGCCGCCAGCGGCATCGTGGTGGTTCGCACCATCGATGGCAAATTCACCGGCCTCAACAGCCGTTCCGGGGAACAGCGCTGGACCTACGCCCATGCGATGCCCGCCCTCAGCCTGCGCGGCAACGCCCCGCCGCTGCTGACCCGCGAACTGGCTATTGCCGGACTCGATAATGGCAAATTGTTGGTGCTGTCCCTGGCCAAGGGGTTGCCGCTGACCGAGAAGACCATCGCCGCGCCACGCGGCCGCACCGAAATTGAACGTCTGATCGACATTGACTCGGAACCCAAAGCCTTCGGCGACACCCTGTATCTGGCCGCCTATCGCGGCAATGTAGCTGCAATCAATATGCGCGACGGCAATCTGGTCTGGAGCCGCGACCTGTCCAGCCACGCCGGGTTGGACGTCGACGACCGGCAGGTCTACATCAGCGATGACGCCGATGCCGTATTGGCCCTGGATCGCGCCTCCGGCGGCACACTCTGGAAACAGCCGGAACTGACGGGGCGCCGGCTTTCGGCGCCCGCCGCCGCCGCCGATCATGTCGTTGTCGGCGACCTCGAAGGCTACCTGCACTGGCTGCGCAAGGAAGATGGTCAGATCGTCGGCCGCATTCGTACGACCAGCAAAGCCATCATCGCCCCTCCCGTCGTCGTCGGCGGCATTGTGTTCGTTCAGGGCCAGAGCGGTACGCTCGGGGCCTTCCGCGCTGGCGGCTGAATTTAATCACTCATTCCCCAGCCCCTCTCCTACCCGGAGAGGGGAGTGAGCCGCGACGCTTGATTCTACGAATTGCCGTTCCCTCGCGCCTGTACCGGATTTTTGACTACCTGACGCCGCCCGATTGTGATCCGGCAACCTTGCAACCGGGCATGCGGGTCCAGGTTCCCCTCGGGCGACGCCAGGTCGTCGGTTTTCTGGTTGAACTCGGCGCTGACACCGTGCTGGATATCGCCAGTCTGCGGCCCGCGCTGGCCATTCTCGATACTGAAGCGCTACTGCCGCCCGATGTGTTGGCGCTGATCCAGTGGGCGCAACGCTACTACCACCACCCGCCCGGCGAAGTGTTCACTACGGCGTTGCCGGTGCTGTTGCGCCAGGGCGAACCGGCTGCCGCGCCAACGCCAACGCCGTTGTGGCGGATCACCGCCGCTGGTCAGGCCGCCCTCACGGATCCGCGCTTGCGCCGCGCCCCTGTGCAATGGCGGATGCTGGACTATCTGGCGCAGTGTCCTGAAGGCGCTGAACCCGAAACGCTGCGTCCAGTCGTGAGCCACAGCGCCACGACCCTGCGCGCCTTGCAGGATAAAGGCTGGGTGGAACGCAGCGCTGCGCCGGAAGGCGCAACCCCATCTCCTGCATGGCGCCCGCCGCCGGCGCTGAACGCCGCGCAAGCGGAGGCTGTCGCCGCAATTTCCGCCGCTCTGGGCCGCTTCCAGGTTTTCCTGCTGGAAGGCGTCACCGGCAGTGGTAAAACCGAGGTTTACCTGCAAGTGATTGAAGCGGCGCTGGCGCAGGGTCGGCAGGCGCTGGTGCTGACCCCGGAAATCGGCCTGACCCCGCAGTTGCTGGCCCGCTTCCGGGAACGGCTGCCGGGACCGCTGGCCGTCTCGCACTCCGGCCTCAGCGATGAAGAGCGGCTCAGGGCCTGGCTGCTGGCGCGCGAGGGTCGCGCCCGGGTGGTCGTTGGCACCCGTTCAGCAGTGTTCGCGCCACTGCAAGCTCCCGGCATTCTGATCATTGACGAAGAGCACGATCCGTCTTTCAAGCAACAGGAGGGCTTCCGCTATCATGCCCGCGATCTGGCCATCGTCCGGGGACAGCGACTCGGCATCCCGGTGGTGCTGGGTTCAGCGACCCCGGCGCTGGAGAGCAGTTACAACACCCAACGCGGCCGCTACCGGTTGCTCCTGTTGCCGGAGCGGGTCGGCGGCGGCGCTGAACCCCCAATCCATATTCTGGACGTGCGCCGTCAGCCGATGCGCGAGGGTCTGTCACAACCGTTGCTGGAACGCATCCGCGTCCATCTGGGCCGGGACGAGCAGGTATTGCTATTCCTCAACCGGCGCGGATTTTCCCCCGTTCTGCTCTGTCATGAGTGTGGCTGGATCAGCCAGTGCCGGCATTGCGACGCCCGCATGACCCTGCATCTGCGCCGCCAGCGCCTGGTTTGCCACCATTGTGGCGATCAACGGGCGGTGGATACGGCCTGCCCGCAATGCGGCAGCGTCGACCTGCGCGGTTTCGGCCAAGGCACCGAACGACTGGAAACCGCCCTCCGGCAGGAATTTCCCGAGGTCGGCCTCACCCGCATGGATCGCGACAGCACCCGCCGGCGCGGCAGTCTGGAAACGTTGCTGGCGGATATTCACGCCGGTGGCCGGCGACTACTGGTCGGCACACAGATGCTGGCCAAGGGCCATCACTTTCCCGATGTAACCCTGGTGGGCATTATCGACGCCGATCAGGGACTGTACGGCATCGATTTTCGCGCCAGCGAACGTATGGCGCAGCTCATCCTGCAAGTCGCCGGGCGGGCTGGGCGCACCGAAAAGCCCGGTACGGTGATCATCCAGACCCATCATCCCGACCATCCGTTATTACGCACTCTGGTCTCGCAGGGCTATCCGGCCTTTGCGGCGGAAGCGCTGGCTGAGCGGCAAGCCGCCTTGCTGCCGCCGTTCGCCCATCAAGCGCTGTTGCGGGCTGACGCGGTCGATCCAGAACGGGCGACCAGCTTTCTGAAAGCGGCCCGGGCCTGGGCGGAACCCGTGGCCGACGGTGTGGAATTGTTGGGACCCGCCCCAGCGCCGATGGAGCGGCGCGCCGGCCGCTATCGGGCGCACCTGCTGACGCAGGCAGTGCAGCGTTCGGACTTACATCGCTTTCTCCAGCGCTGGACCGCACGATTATGGGCGGAGCGCCAGGATCGCCAAGTGCGCTGGTCACTGGACGTTGACCCGATGGAATTATATTGAACAATTGGTCAGTCCCGGCGTCCATTTTCGACTTGCGAAATCCCGCAATTTGAACTTATTAAAAAATAAGTAAACCCTGAACCTTTACTTGACGCCGGATGAAGCTAGAATTTGGAAGTTTGCGGCATCTTCCCGCTGTCAAGCAAACCACTAAAAGGGGAGGCGAGCATAGGTCGTTAGGTTCATTTACGAGCGCCTGCCACCCAAATCCACCACCACCACCCATGGGATAAAACGATGCAACAAGATTTGGTGCGCGCCATAAAAAGCAACCCCAAATACCATGAGCTGACCTCCAAACGAACCAAGTTCGCCTGGATCCTGGCGGCCCTCATGCTATTGGTTTACTACGGCTTCATCCTGATCATCGCATTCAACAAAGAATTCCTTTCCCAGCCCTTGTGGGAAGGCTCTGTGACCACCGTCGGCATTCCCGTCGGTCTGGGTGTGATCATCAGCGCCTTTATCCTGACCGGTATCTATGTCTTCCGCGCTAATTCCGAGTTCGACCGACTGACTGCGGAGATCAAGGAGGAAGTCCTATGAGACTCTGGCAAAACGCATTCACGGCTATTGCCTTGAGCCTTGTCGCTGGCGTGGCGCTGGCCGCCGGCGATATGGGCGGCGAAGTCAAGAAGCAGGCGATCAACATCCCCGCTATTATCATGTTCCTGGCCTTCGTCGCCGGCACCCTGGGCATCACCTATTGGGCCGCGCAGCGCACCAAGACCGCCAAGGACTTCTACTCCGCCGGCGGCGGCATCACCGGTTTTCAGAACGGCCTGGCCATCGCCGGCGACTACATGTCCGCCGCGTCGTTCCTGGGCATCTCCGGCCTGGTGTTCATCAATGGCTACGACGGCCTGATCTATTCAGTCGGCTGGCTGGTTGGCTGGCCGATCATCATGTTTCTGATGGCCGAACAGCTCCGCAACCTCGGCAAGTACACCTATGCGGATGTGGTGTCCTATCGTTTCCAGCGGGTGCCGATGCGCACCATGGCCGCTACCGGTTCGCTGGTCGTCGTGGTTCTGTACCTGATCGGCCAGATGGTCGGCGCGGGCAAGCTGATTCAAGTATTGTTCGGGCTGGATTACGTCTATGCGGTGACTATCGTTGGCATCCTGATCATCCTGTATGTGACCTTCGGGGGCATGTTAGCGACGACATGGGTGCAGATCATTAAGGCGGTGCTCCTGTTATCCGGCGCGACCTTTATTGCTTTCGGCGCCTTACACATCGCCACCGAGGGTACCTGGGCTCCCGAGGCGCTGTTCCGCAAGGCGACCGAGATCCACGCCAAAAAAGACGCCCTCATGCGGCCTGGCGTTCTGGTCACCAGTCCTATTGAAGCCATCTCGCTGGGTCTGGCGCTGATGTTTGGCACCGCTGGCCTGCCGCACATTCTGATGCGGTTCTTCACCGTCCCCAACGCCACCGAAGCCCGTAAGTCGGTGTTTTACGCCACCGGCTTCATCGGTTACTTCTACATTCTGACTTTCCTGATCGGTTTCGGCGCCATCGTGCTGCTGATGCCGGCGGAATCGGGTTTCATGGTGGCTGATCCGAAGACCGGCGCGCTGGCGCTCAAAGGTGGCCAGAACATGGCGGCGGTGCAATTATCCGCAGTAGTCGGCGGTAATATGTTGCTCGGCTTTATCTCAGCGGTCGCCTTCGCCACCATTCTGGCGGTGGTCTCCGGTCTGACCCTGGCGGGCGCGTCAGCTATCTCGCATGACCTGTACGCTAACGTATGGGCGCATGGCAATGTCGACGAACAGCAGGAAGTGCGCGTTTCCAAGATGGCGACCATTGTGTTGGGCATCATCGCGATCCTGCTGGGCATCGCCTTCGAGCAACAGAACGTGGCTTACCTGGTCGGCCTAACCTTCGCCGTAGCAGCCAGCGCCAACTTCCCAATCCTGATCATGTCGATCTACTACGGCAAGATGACCACCAAGGGCGCGCTGTTGGGCGGCTGGCTGGGCCTGGTCAGTTCCACCCTGTTCGTCATCCTCGGCCCGACCGTGTGGAAGGACGTACTGGGCAACGCCGAAGCGATTTTCCCGTTCAAGAACCCGGCGTTGTTCTCGATGGTCATCGCCTTCCTGGGCATCTGGATCGGCTCGATCATGGACAGCAGCGAGCAGGGCAAGCGGGAATGCGAGTCCTTCGAGGCGCAGGATGTGCGTTGCCAAACCGGCATCGGCGCCGAGGGCGCAGCCAGTCATTAAGCGATCCACGACCGGTTCGGGAGATTGCCAGCGGATAGCAACCCCCGGTCGGTCTGAATCCTGCTAAGATAAAACCCCTTCCGGCATTCGCCGCGAAGGGGTTCTTCATTGGTACTTGTCCATCAGGATTGAACCTCGTGACTACCCCGGATCAAACTGCGTTTCTCGCCCGACTGCCTCCCTTCAATCGGCTCTCCGCAGCGGAACTGGAGCCAATCGCCAAGGAATTGAGCGTGGACTGTTATCCAACCGGCGCGGTGCTGGTAAAGGCTGGCGAAACGCCGGCGGGTCTTTATCTGATTATTGAGGGCGCGGTCTATGAAGTGGACGGCGACCCTTGTGCGCCCAGTCAAGACGATGCGGTTTCGCCAGTGAATCCGGCATTGTGGTGCGTGGTCTCGCTGTACGCCGCCGAGGACGCCTTCGACGCCCATGCGCTGCTGGAAGGCGCCAGCAAACATTACTTCGTCGTCAGCGAACCTACCCGCTGTTTTCTCTTGCCACGGTCCGCCTTTCTGCGCGCCGTGCAGAATCATTCCCCGTTGGCGTCGTTTTACAACCAGAAGATTTCCCAACGGCTCGCCACCCTGCGCGAGACCGGCGACAGCCGCGATTTGTCGTCATTCACCCTGGCCAAAATTCAGGACGCCTATATTCACCCGCCGGTGTTTGTCGGCGCCGAAAGCTCCATTCACGATACGGCTCTGGTGATGAAGGCGCATAAAACCAACTCGGTACTGGTGCAATACGGCGATGAACTCGGCATTGTAACCGCCACCGATCTGCGCGAGGCCGCTATCATCCGACGGCAGTCGGTGGATGATCCGGTCGGGCCACTGGCGACCTATGAATTGATCGACATGGCCCCGGATGATTTTCTGTTCAACGCACTGTTGCGGATGACCCATTACGACATCAACCGGTTGGTGATCCGCGAAGGCCGCACCCTGCATGGCGTCCTCGAACAGATCGACCTGCTCAGCTACCTCTCCAACCACTCGCATCTGATCGCCTTGCAAATCGAACGCGCGCAGTCCCGGGAAGACCTGAAATGGGCCAGCCAGGATCTGGTCAACGTCATCCGCGATTTGCACACCAAGGGCATCAAAATCCGCTATGTCATGCAACTGGTGTCGGAGTTGAATAAAAAACTGCTCCGCAAAATCTTTGATCTGCTCGCGCCGCCGGAACTGCTGGCGAACGCCTGCCTGCTCGTGTTGGGCAGCGAGGGGCGCGAGGAACAGGTGCTGAAGACCGATCAGGACAACGCACTGATCCTGCGCGACGACTTCACTTACGCCGACCTGGAGCGGATCGCCAGCGAGTTCACCGACTGCCTGATTGATTTCGGCTATCCGCGTTGTTCCGGCAACATCATGGTGTCGAATCCGTACTGGAGCAAATCCGTGAAGGCGTTCAAGGATGAATTATTCCAATGGATCGTCCATCCCACATCGGACTCCTTCTTGCAGTTCGCTATCTTCTTCGATGCGATGGCGGTCACCGGCGACGATAATCTGCTCCGCCACGTCAAGGACCATATGTACCGCTTATTAGGCGATCATCGCGCCTTCTACGCTCAGTTCGCCAAGGCCACGGTCGCCTTTGAAACCCCTTTGGGATTCTTCACCAACTTCGTGGTTGAGAAACACCGCGACGAGCTTGATCTCAAGAAAGGCGGCATTTTCCCCATCGTTCACGGCATTCGCAGCCTGGCGCTGGAATACCGGTTGCCGCAAACCAACACCATCGACCGCATCATGGCGCTGAGCCAGCGCAACCTGTTCAAAGCGTCCTTCGGCATCGAATTGATCGAAGTGTTCACCTATCTCTCCACCCTGCGGGTCAAAGCGGGCCTGAGCAAAATCCAGCAGAACCTGCCTCAGGACAACTATCTGAACCCCAAGGAATTGAATAAACTGGAACGGGAACTGCTTCGCGATTCGTTCAAGATTGTCAACGAATTCAAGAAATTCATTACCTATCACTTCAAGCTCGGTATGATCAGTTAAACCGGAAACCCCCTGGGAGGCTTCCCCTTGAAAATGCATCTGCAAACTCTTATTACTCAAGCGCTGCAACTTCTGCAACAAGAGGGGTGGCTGGCTGGCGGCGAACTGCCGGCGATCCCGCTGGAGCGCACCCGCGACCGGACACATGGCGACTTCGCCTCCACCATCGCGCTGGCGCTGGCGAAAACCGCCCGCCGCAAACCCCGTGAACTGGCCGAACGGATCGTCGCCGCTCTGCCTGCTTCTGACCAGGTCATCAAAGTGGAGATTGCGGGTCCGGGCTTTATCAACTTCTTTCTGACCCCTACCGCCTATCAAGCCGTTGTGGGTGAGATTCTGGAGCGCGGCGAGCGCTTCGGACGGAGTGAACTTGGCAACGGTCAACGGGTGCAGGTGGAATTCGTGTCCGCCAATCCCACCGGGCCGCTGCACGTCGGTCATGGCCGTGGCGCCGCGTTTGGCGCGACGGTCGCCAATCTGCTGGAAGCGGTGGGCTACCAGGTCCATCGCGAGTATTACGTCAACGACGCAGGCCGGCAGATGAACATCCTGGCCGCCAGCCTCTGGTTGCGTTACCTAGAGCATTGCGGCGAAAAGTTCCGGTTTCCCAGCAATGGCTACCGGGGCGAGTATGTGCGCGACATTGCCGTGAAACTCTATGTCGAGCATGGCGGCGCTTACATGGTCTCGGCGCGGCAGATTTTCCACGACCTGCCCCAGGACGAAATTCGCGATGAGGCGGGCAACGTGATCACGCCCGGCGACCAGGAAGCGCATATTGACGCCCTGGTGGAGCGCGCCCGCACCCTGCTGGGCGAGCCGCGCTACCGCTATATTTTTGAACTGGGCCTGAGCACCCTGCTCGATGACATCCGCGACGACTTGCGGGAATTTGGCGTGGTCTACGATGATTGGTATTCGGAGCGCGCTTTGGCGGAAAGCGGCGCGGTCAACAAGACCCTGAACCGGTTGCGCGACGCCGGCTACGTCTACGAACAGGACGGGGCATTATGGTTTCGCTCCAGCGCCTTCGGCGATGAAAAGGATCGGGTGGTCGAGCGCGAGAATGGCCAGACCACTTATTTCGCCTCCGACATCGCCTACCATCTGGACAAGTTCGAGCGCGGTTTCGACCAGGTTATCGACGTGTGGGGCGCCGACCACCATGGCTATGTCCCCCGCGTCAAAGCCGCCCTGCAGGCGATAGGCGAGAATCCCGACCGGCTGGACGTGCTCCTGGTGCAATTCGCCATTCTCTACCGCCACGGCGAACGGGTTCCCATGTCCACCCGTTCCGGCGAGTTCGTGACCCTGCGCGAACTGCGCCAGGAGGTGGGTAACGACGCCGCCCGCTTTTTCTACGTCATGCGCAAGAGTGAGCAGCATCTGGATTTCGATCTGGATTTAGCCAAATCGCAGTCCAAGGACAATCCGGTTTACTACATTCAATATGCCCACGCCCGGGTCAGCAGCGTGTTGAAACAACTGCGCGAGAAGGGACTGCCTCGCGACGAAGCGCGGGGCCAGGCGCATTTGGCGTTGTTGTCAGAACCGCATGAGGAGGCGTTGCTGGTCGCGTTGTCCCGCTACCCGGAAATCGTCGAAATGGCCGCACTGGGTCATGAACCGCACCAACTCGCGCACTATTTGCGGGAATTGGCGAATGCTTTCCACACTTACTATAACGAACACCGGGTGTTGGTCGATGACGACGCCTTGCGCGACGCCCGGTTGAATCTGAGCCTGGCGACTGGGCAGGTCATCAGGAACGGTCTGGCTTTATTGGGCGTTTCAGCCCCGGAGGTCATGTGAGCATCCGCCGCGATTACAAATCCGCCTCGCCCCGACAGCGCCGCCGGTCGGTGCGCCGGAATGGCCTGCTGGTCATCACCCTCATCCTGGTAGGCCTGTTCAGTGGTCTGCTTGCTTATATCAAGGGTGATCGAAACCAGGAGACTTTGGTTGCCGCTGCGTCGCCGGCTGCGCCGGTTACGCCCGCCGCGCCCGCGACTCCGCCAGTGGTTGCAGCGCCGGCGGCGCCCGCGTTGTCCAAACCCAAGTACGATTTCTACACCGAGTTACCCAAACGCCAGGTCGATATCCAGTAAGGAAACCCGACGCAGGATACAATCAAGGCTACAATTTTGGGTAAAAATAACTGATCAATAGATCAAATAACTCAAAACTAACGCCATGAACCTTCCCGATATCATTCGGTTTCATCTGGACCGGCAGGGACTTCCCTACCGGTTGCTTGATTGTCCATCCGTCGAAAGCCTTGCGCAGGCCGCCAAAAAACTCGATATTCCCCCCCGGCGGATCGCACGCGCGGTGCTGCTCAGAGATACGACAGGGTTGGCGATGGCGATTCTGCCTTGCAGTTACATCCTGGATTTCTCGATGCTTTGCCAGGTGTTGCAACGTGATTTGGAACCGCTCTACGGCATTGAAACCCACCAGTTTTTCCAACAATATGGCTGTAAAGCCGGCTGTCATCCTCCCTTGCCTAGCGCGTTTGCCCTCCCCGCCCTAGCCGACGCCAGCCTGATTGCCGATGACAACGCCGAAATCTATTTCGATGGCGGTAACGGCGATGCGCTGGTCGGCATGCGGGCCGCTGATTTCCGCGAACTGCTGGCCACCGCCCGGTGGAAACATTTCGCGGTATCGCCTGAGGATTTGGATTCCCTGCTGAACCAGCAAACGCTGACCACGCAAAATCTGGCGATCATCACCAAGCGCTACACGCCTGCCCAACTACAGGAAGGGATTGAAGCCATCACGGAACTGCCGCTCATGCCGCAAACTGCGCAATGGGTCATGGCGCTGCGCGATCAACCCAACGTGACCGTCGAGGATATTCTCCATATCGTCGAGCAGGATCCCAGCCTGGCTGCTCAGTTGGTGTACTGGGCGCGTTCCCCATTGCATGGTTATCGTGAGCCGGTCGATTCACTGCAAACGGCTATCGAGCAGGTGCTGGGCGTGGACAATACCCTGAATCTGTTGCTCGGCTCCTGCATGGGCCAAACCTTTCGTATTCCGGTGGATGGCCCGGTCGGCTTGCAGGCGTTTTGGAGGCACAGCATCTACTGTGCTTCGCTGGTCAGCGAGTTGGCAAAGCTGCTGCCTGAGCCGACAGACGTCAAGCCTGAACTCGCCTATCTCTGTGGATTGCTGCACGACTTCGGCTATCTGGTGTTGGGCCATGTCTTCCCGGCCCGCTTTTTCCTGTTTAACCGCTTTCTGGCGGTCAACCGCAATGTACCGCTCGATATTGTCGAGCGTTATGTGCTGGGCGTCGAACACTGGCATATCGGCGCCTGGCTAATGCAGGCTTGGGCCATGCCCGAGGAAGTGATTGCTGCGGTGCGTTGGCACCACAACGAGGATTGCACTCAAACACACGCTGAATACTCCAATCTGGTGCTGATCGCCAATCGATTGCTGCGCCATATCAGCATGGACATGGAACCCCATCATCGGTTGCCGGCCCTGGCCATGTTCACGCTGGGCATCACCCAGGAGCAAGCGATGGGAGCGCTGGCGCGGGTGCAGGCCAGCATGACGGAACTGGACAGTCTGTCAACCGCGTTGCGGTTGCCCGCCGAAGTCGCCAACCTGCAAACAGGATAGAGAGGTCTTATGTTGATTGTTCATGTCTTCGTCCAGGTCAAGCCGGACGGTGTTGAAGCCTTCAAAGCCGCCTCGCTTGAAAACGCCCGTCACAGCATTCAGGAGCTGGGCATTGTTCGCTTCGACGTGATCCAGCAGGTCGATGATCCCACCCGCTTTGTGCTGGTCGAGATTTACCGCACCGCTGCGGCTCCAGCCGAGCATAAGGAAACCGCGCATTACGCCGCCTGGCGCGATACGGTGGCGGACCTGATGGCGGAACCCCGCAGCAGCGTGAAATACATCAATCTGTTTCCGCAGGATGCGGGTTGGGATTACCCGGTCGCGGTGGATGGCTGAGGAGCTGGACCTGCAAACGCCCTGGCTGCGGTTAGCAGCCCGCATTTGGGGGCCGCCGGAGGGCATACCGGTGTTGGCGGTGCATGGCTGGCTGGATAACGCCGCCAGTTTCGACCTGCTGGCGCCGCTATTGCCGGGCCTGCGGCTGGCGGCGGTCGATTTGCCGGGACATGGCCGGTCTGGCCATCGCCCGCCGGGTATGCATTATCATTTCGTGGATTTCATCCCGGATGTGGTCGCCGCCGCCGATGCGCTCGGCTGGCGACGCTTTGCGCTGCTCGGCCATTCCATGGGCGGCGGCATCGCCAGTTTCATTGCAGCGATTCTGCCGGAGCGGGTGACCCGGGTGGCGATGATCGAAGGGTTGGGGCCGCCGACCAGCCAACCCGCTGACGGTCCCGTCAATCTGCGCAAGTCTATGGAGCAGATGGACGCCTTGCGGCGCAAGCGCCCGCCGGTTTATCCCGGCGTGGAAGCCGCTATTCAGGCGCGTTGTGAGGGCAGCGGCCTGTCGTGGCGAGCGGCGACGCCCTTGGTCGAACGCGGTCTACAGTCGGCAGGCCGGGGCTTCGTCTGGCGCACCGATCCCCGGTTGCGCTTTGTTTCGCCGCTGTATCTGAGCGAACCGCAGACTTTGGCTTATATGGAGCGGATTGAGACGCCGGCGTTGCTCATCTGCGGCGACGCCGGTTATCTGATCAAGCGGGCCTATATGCAGGATCGCTATGCCCGCATCGCTGATCTGACCGTTAAAATCGTGCCTGGCGGCCATCATCCCCATCTGGAAGACCCTGAATCCTGCGCCCGGTTGCTAAGGCCGTTTTTTCTTGATTAGGACACATCGCCAGGGCCAGCGGCGGGTGGCAGGTCAACGATCTCGATAACTCCTCGCCCCGACGGTCTTCGGGAAAGTTGGACGGGTCGCCGGGTTGCCAGGCATCCGCCAGCGCCAGATACGTTACCAACAAAAACGGCGACCCGCAGGTCGCCGTTTCAACTAATTCAAGAATTCTGGCAATCAAGCCCGCTGCCGACGCCGGGTAAAGCCCAGACCGGCCAGGCCAATGCCGAGTAGTGCGAGAGAGGCGGGTTCTGGAATCTGGCCGTTGCCACCACCGCCAGGCGTCAGGCTGCCGAAGGTGAAGTCGTCATAAACGGAGACATTTGCCAGACCAGTGAACCGCACCGACTTGGCAACCCCTGAGAATCCGAGTGAAAAATTCCCGAACGTGCAGTAGTTTGGGCTACCGTAAGCCTCACAAAGCGCTGGGGTTCCCTCAGCGCCATTGGGTGTGCTGGGCAGCCCCGCAGACGCCAAAAGGTTGCCGCTTGCATTCAGATCGTCCCAAACCTCGATTCCAATACTTACTTTGTGCGGGTTCGAAAACGTCATTGAGAACCCAGTGTCGAAGCCGGCAGCGATATCCATGATCGGGTTGGTCAATGGGAAGAACATCGCGCCGAGTTGCGAGGTCGGGATGCCCAGCCCGCCCTTGGATGTGTTGGAGCAAGATGCTGTCAGCGTGTTCAGGCACAGCAGGTTCGCGCCGGTGGAAAATATGATGCCGAGGTTCGGGCCGATGGCGCCATTACTCGCCGCACCACCGTTGTAGTAGTTCCCAATTAAGATATTGTTGCTGCTGGGGTGCGGCGCAATGCCCTCGAAATCCAGGGTGATGATTGACGCTGATGCAGAGACACCGGCAAAAAGACTACTGGCGAAGACGGCGGCTGGAAGCAATGAAGAGAAGGAGTTTTTCTTAAACATCTCAATTTACCCTTGGAAAGAAATGAAGTTAGTTTCACCAAGCGCTTCCGGCGACCATACCGAATTTTTGGTTATTGGCGCGCCTGATTTCCCGTAACTGGGTATGCAAAAAAAAACCAAAATTTCATATTATTGAATAATAAACAAATTTTAATTGACCACAAAGCTGGGTTGTAAAAAATCCTGACGATTTCGCTCAGTATTTAGGAGAAGGTGTAAGATTTTCTGACAAGGCTGTCGCTTAAACGCCTTTTTCTGCGTAAGCTCTTTGCCAGGCTGAAAAAAAGGACTGTAAAATTTTCTGACAGCCTGGAAAAGCGGGCGGGTCAAGGCCAAAACATCAGCAGGAAACCGGCCTGATTCTCAACCAGGCCGGGTTGTCGATAGTGGGTGATGAAGTCCACAACGATGTTCCTTACACGCGCCTACCGCTCCCGCAACCGAGGCAGCAATTCCACCAGATTGCAGGGCCGACTGCGGGCGTCCAGTTGCGTTTGCAGGATACGATCCCAGCCGGTGCGGCAGGCCCCGGTGGAACCCGGCAGGCAGAAAATAAAGGTGGCGTTGGCCAGTCCGCCCAACGCCCGCGATTGCAGCGTCGATGTCCCGATCTCCTCCCAGGACAACATGCGGAACAACTCACCGAAGCCCTCGATGTCTTTATCCAGCAACGGACGCACCGCTTCGGGCGTACTGTCGCGGCCCGTCATCCCCGTGCCGCCGGTCGCCAGAACCACCTGTACAGTGGGATCGGCGATCCAGCGCGAGAGGATGGCCCGGATTTGATAGATATCGTCGGGAACAATAGCCCGCTCCGCCAGTTGATGACCGGCCCCGGTCAACCGCTCTGCCAGGGTTTGCCCCGACGCATCATCCGCCAAGGTGCGGGTATCGGAAACCGTCAGCACGGCAATATTCAGTGGTTGAAATTCGATAGTGTTGTTCATCAATAGAGACCCTCACCTCAACCCCGCTCCCGCCAGCGGGAAAGGGGCGTCAACGACCAAAGAAAAACCGGTCAGAACCGCTTGAAATCCGGCTCGCCAGCCTTATTTGAAATCTAACAGCAATCTACTTTACGAGGCTTTAGTCATGAACCCAACCCGTTACGAACCCTGGCGTCACATGCATCACCTGCGCAAGGAACTGGATCGGTTGTTTGAACCCTATGGCGCCGCCAGCGACGATCAATCCAGCGCCGCCACCTGCGACTGGACTCCTCCAGTGGACATCAAAGAGGAAAAAGAGCGCTATATACTGCGCGCCGACATCCCCGGCGTCGATCCCAAAGAGATTGAGATTATCGCCGAAAACGGCATTCTTACCCTCCGTGGCAACCGTCCGAGTGAAACTCGCGACAACCAGACAGGCTACAGTCGCGTCGAGCGGCCCTGCGGCACGTTCTATCGGCGATTCAGCCTGCCGGATACCGCCGATTTGGCGAACATTGCCGCCCGCAGCGCCCATGGCGTGCTGGAAATCGGCATTCCCAAGCTGACCCACACTCTGTCGCGGACCATCAAGGTTGAAAGCGGAAATTGACCGCGCCTGACCACCGGCGGGTCATCCCCGCCGGATGTATCCTGAATCGCTGGGAGCCAGCATGAAATATAAGGATTATTACCAAATCCTCGGCGTAGGCCGCGATGCTTCGGAAGAAGCCATTAAGAAAGCCTATCGTCGGCTGGCGCGCAAATATCACCCTGATGTCAGCAAGGAATCAGGGGCCGAGGAGCGTTTCAAGGAAGTCTCAGAGGCCTACGAGGTGTTGCGCGACGCCGAAAAACGCGCTGCCTACGATCAGCTTGGCCGCAACTGGCAAGCCGGCCAGGACTTTCGGCCGCCACCCGGTTGGCAGGGCGGCCCACGCGCCCATCCTGGCGCGGGGGGATTCAGCAGCCGCGATTTCAGCGACTTCTTTGAATCACTGTTCGGCGGCGCGAGCGGACGCAGTGGTTTTTCCGGCATGGGCGGCATGGGCAGTAGTTTCGCCACAGCAGGTCAGGATCAAACGGTGGGATTGGAGATCAGTCTGGAGGAAGCCTATCACGGCAGCCAGCGGACTGTGCAGCTCCAGGCGCCGGAGCGCGACGCCAGCGGTCAAATTGTGAACCGGACACGCACCCTGAACGTCAAAATTCCGGCCGGCGTCACCAACGGCCAGAAAATCCGGCTGGCCAGTCAGGGCAACGCGGGGATGGGCGGTGGCCCCAGCGGCGATCTCTATCTGGAGGTGTCCATTAAGCCGCATCATCTTTATAAGATGCGGGGTCGTGACATCACACTGGAACTGCCGCTGGCGCCTTGGGAAGCAGCGCTGGGCTGTAAAGTCGAAGCGCCCACTTTGGGCGGGTCGGTGACGCTCAACATCCCGGCCAATGCGAAAAACGGCCAGAAACTGCGGCTGCGCGGGCGTGGCCTGCCCGGCAACCCACCGGGGGATCAACTGGCCGTGCTGCGCATTGTCAATCCGCCAGCCGATACCGAAGCGGCGCGTGAACTGTTCCAGCGCATGGAGCGGGAACTCCCGTTTAATCCACGCGATCACTGGCACTGAGAACATCGATCAATGAGGATTTTTTCGCTGATGACGACTCAACGTCCCTTGCTCTCGACGGTTCTGTTGGCGCTAAGCCTGACCGTCGCTCTTCCGTCGCCGGTTCGCGCCGCACTGCCGGCAGCGTTAGACGGTCAGCCCCTGCCCACCCTGGCGCCGATGCTGGAGCAGGCGACTCCGGCAGTGGTCAATATCGCCACTGAGAGCCGGGTGGCGTTGCGCCGCAATCCATTACTGGATGATCCCTTCTTCCGCCATTTTTTCAATATTCCCGATCAGCCGCGTGAGCGCAAAGGGCAAAGCGTCGGTTCCGGGGTGGTCGTGGACGCCCAGCGCGGCTACGTCATCACCAATCATCATGTGATCGATGGCGCTGAAAAAATCACTGTAACCTTGAGCAATGGCCGTCAACTGACCGCCAAGGTCATCGGCTCCGATCCAGAAAGCGATGTCGCGGTCATCCAGATTCCTCGCGGCGACCTGACCGCTTTGCCGCTGGCCGATTCCCAGCGGGTGCGGGTCGGCGATTTCGTCGTCGCGATTGGCAATCCCTTCGGATTGAGCCAAACCGTGACTTCCGGGATTGTGAGCGCCCTGGGCCGCACCGGGTTGGGTATTCAGGGCTATGAAGATTTCATCCAGACCGACGCTTCAATCAACCCTGGCAATTCCGGTGGGGCGCTGGTCAATCTGCGCGGCGAACTGATCGGCATTAACACCGCCATCATTGCTCCAGGCGGGGGCAATGTCGGCATCGGCTTCGCTATTCCATCGAATATGGTGTCGCGGCTGATGAATCAGATTATCGCTCATGGTTCAGTGCGGCGCGGACAACTCGGCGTCTCCGTGCAAGACCTGACCCCGGACCTGGCGCGGGCGTTCAACATCCCGGCCGATCAGGGCGCAGTCATCGCCCAGGTCAGTCCCCGCTCCGCCGCCGCGCGCGCCGGGCTGAAAGAAGGCGATGTCGTATTGCGCATTAACGACCGGACGATCCGCGATGGCAGCAGTCTGCGTAACGCAATTGGTCTGCTGGACGTGGGCGAGGCGGTGCGTCTCGATATCCTGCGCGATGGCCAGCCGCTGACGCTCAACGCCAAGGTGGGCGAGTATGTACCGGCCAAGGCCGATGGCGATGATATTGATCCCCGACTGGCTGGCGCGTTTTTCGAGGACATCGGCCCCAACTCGCCGCTGTTTGGGAAGGTGCAGGGGATATTAGTGGCGAAGGTTGAATCCGGCAGCCCGGCAGCCCGCGCTGGATTGCGCCCAAACGACATTATCACGACCCTAAATCGCCAACAGGTCTCCAGCACTGACGAGTTGCGGCGCACGGCCGGCAGCGGCGATGCGTTGTTGGTCAATCTGATTCGCGGCCGGGGTGAGTTATTGCTGGTGTTGCGGTAGCCCCGTTCACACCGCCATGCAACTATTCCCTCTCCTCGCCGCATCTCTGCGGGAGAGGAGATTCGAGGGAGAGCAAGCAGTCAGAAGGAAAGGGACTAAACACCTGCTATAGCGATCCTGCCCGAACGGGCAGCACGCGCAGCGCCGGGGTGGTTCCGCAACGATTCGACAACTCGTTTAGGAACGCTATAGTTGCACCGCAACCGCATGTTCCTGATGGTCGTCCACCAGAGGAATCGCCGATTTCAGTTGCTCAACGCCGTCCACTGTCACCTTCGTTTCGCTCTGTCCTTCAGCCCGCTGCGTCACGGCAATGACGTAGACCGTTTCCCGATAGCGGTAGCGCACGGTGAACCCGCGCCAATCCGCCGGGAGACACGGCGCGATCCGCAGGGTATCGACGTCCAGCCGCAGCCCCAGCAGGGATTCCACAATCAGCCGGTACAGCCAGCCCGCCGAACCGGTGTACCAGGTCCAGCCGCCGCGTCCGGTGTGTGGCGAAACTGCGTAAACATCGGCGGCGACCACATAGGGTTCAACTTTGTAGGTCGCCATCGCTTCGGGTGAGCGCGCATGATTTACTGGGTTGATCATGGCAAACAGTTCCCACGCCCGCTGATCGCCCAAGGCCGCGAACGCCATTGCCGCCCAAATCGCCGCATGAGTGTACTGCCCGCCATTCTCCCGCACCCCGGGGACGTAGCCTTTGATATAGCCCGGATTCAAATCTGAGGTATCGAACGGCGGATCCAACAGTTGGATCAGTCCCTGATCCCGGCGCACCAAGCGCGTATCCAGAGCCTCCATCGCTAACCGCGCTCGCTCAGGTTCGCCGGCCCCGGACAGCACCGACCAGCTTTGGGCAATGGAATCAATCTGGCATTCGGCATTACTGGCCGATCCCAGTGGCGTCCCGTTATCGAAGTAGGCGCGGCGATACCAACCGCCATCCCAACCCTGCTGTTCGAGGTTCTCCCGCACTTGCGCCGCTTCCTGCTGGCAACGTTCGACAAAAGACCCGTCACCCCGCAATCGCGCTACTTCGGTAAACTGCATCAGCACGTCATAGAGGAAAAAGCCCAGCCAGATGCTTTCGCCTTTGCCCTGCATTCCCACGCGATCCATGCCGTCGTTCCAGTCGCCGGAACCGATCAGGGGCAGGCCATGCTCGCCGAATCGGAGGCCATGAAGCAGCGCCCGGACACAGTGCTGGTACAAATCCGCTGATTCTTCCGACCGGCCGGGCAGATCGTAGTACGAGTCCTCCTCGGCAGGGACCGGGCGGCCTTCCAGGAATTGCACGGGTTCATCCAGCACCCCGGTGTCGCCGGTGGCCAGCACATAGCGGCAGGTCGCTAATGGTAACCAGAGGTAATCATCGGAACAGTGCGTCCGCACGCCTCGACCGGACGGTGGATGCCACCAGTGTTGCACATCGCCTTCCGGGAACTGTCGACCCGCACAACGCAGCAGGTGTTCACGGATCAAGTGCGGTTTGGTGTGAATCAGCGCCATCAGGTCCTGCAACTGGTCGCGGAAACCGAATGCGCCACCGGACTGGTAATAGCCACTCCGCGCCCACAGCCGGCACGCCAGAATCTGGTACACTAGCCAGCCGTTAGTCAGGACGTTCAAAGCAGAGTCAGGCGTTTCTACCTGCACGGCCCCCAGCGTGTGCCGCCAGTGTCGCCATACCGCTTCCAGAGCGGTCTGCGCAGCCACCGCTCCCCGGCAACGATGCACTAAAGCGCTGGCGTCATCGGTACCGCGCCGGCCCGCCACGCCGAGCCGGAAGACCACTTCATGCGTTTGCCCGGCGGCCAGTTCAAAGTTCACCTGGAGCGCCGCGCAGGCGTCCATCGCCGCACCGACTTTATTGGATAGTCGCACCCGGGTCATCGCCGCTGGATGGCGGAGCGCGCCATTCCGCCCGACAAATTCCGTGCGGTCGCCGCTGAAAGTCCGCGTCGGATCGTCCACATCGAAAAAGGCAATGCGGTCAGCAAACTCGGTGTTGTATGGATTCCGCGCAAACAGCGCGCCGCTGGACGGGTCGATTTCGGTAATGATGTGCAAGGCCGATTTCGGGCGCAGATCACCGAGCACCCATTCCATATAGCCGGTCGCGGACAGTCGGCGGAATCGACCCGATTCGTTCCGCACCTTCAACACCGAGAACTTGAGCGGGGCGTCGACCGCCACATACACCCACAACTCGGAGTAAATACCGTGTTCGGTATGCTCGAAAACGCTGTAGCCAAAGCCGTGCCGGATCACATAAGGCGTTGCGCCGCCGGCGGGCTGGGGCGTGGGCGACCAGAAGTCGCCGCTTTCTTCATCCCGCAGGTAAAACGCTTCACCGCTGGCGTCGCTCACCGGGTCGTTGCGCCAGGGGGTCAGGCGGAACTCGTGAGCGTTCTCCGTCCAGGTATAAGCCGCGCCATTCTCCGAAATGACCGTCCCAAAGCGCGGATTCGCCAACACATTCACCCACGGCGCGGGCGTGGTCTGACCGGGCGCGAGGGTAATGATGTATTCACGGCCATCGGGCGTGAACCCGCCCAAGTCGTTGCCGAGAATCAGCTCGCGGTGCGGCAGCGCCGCTGCTACGGATTCAGCATGGTAGGTTGGGGTGGGCCGGAAGCGGGGGATGCGCTTTTCCAGCGGGCCGCGCCGGTTAAGCTGTTCCGCCAACGTACCTTGACTGTCGCTGAGGATGGCCCGCGCCACCGTTTGGAACAGAATGCGGTCTTCGCTGGAAATCTGATCGGCGGGTCGGATGAAGATCCCGCCTGGACGATCAATCACATGCGCGTCCACCCCGGCGGCAATCAGCCCCAGAATTTGCTCATGAAGTTGTTGCCGATAACCGGCGCGATCTTCATTCCAAATGACCAAATCGACCGTGAGTCCTTTCAGCCGCCAATAGGCATGCGCCTGCACGAGCTGGTAGACCAGTTCGATGTTCGCCGGGTCCGCGATTTGCAACAGCACAATCGGCACGTCGCCGGACACCGCATGACCCCACAGCCCGGATTGTCCGCGCCGGTTCTGAATCAGTATGCTGGCGTCCGCCCGCAGCGCGGCGTTGGCATAGAGGATCGAACTGGCCAGCCGTCCGTAGAGTTGCGCGTCGGCCTGTGTGGCGTTGAGCTGCTGCAGCACCACCTGGTTATGCGTCCACGCCACATCGAAGACGCGATCCGCCAGCCGTTGATCCTGATATTTTTCAATCAGGCTGACCGCGACCTCGCGCGTGTCGCCGATGCCCGTAACTCGATCAATGGTCGCGGATTGATCAGGATTGAGGGTAATGCGATAGCGGATGGCGACGATGGGGTCCAGCACCGAGCCGGCGCTGCCGGAAAGCGCTCCCTCCTGAATCAGCGCCTGGGGCGCGGCGACGGTGCGGCCACGCCCGATAAAGCGCATCCGGTCGGTCTCATAAGACACCGCTCCGCAATCCGCCCCGCGCACCACCATGAGGTGAAACATCCAGAGCGACGGTTCATCCCGCGAGCGCGGGCGGCGGGTGCAGAGAATCGCCGGTTGCGGGTGGAGAATCTCGGTCTGTACAAACAGATTGCTGAACGCCGGATGTAGCGCGTCCGCCGCCGGCGGGGCGATGACGACCTCCGAATAACTGGTGACTTCGATGACCCGGCGGGTCCGGGCGCGATTGGTAATGCGCACCCGGCGCAATTCGATGTCATCTTCTGGAGATACGACGATCTCGGTATAGGACTCGATCTCATGATCGCGGCGGCGAAACTCGGCGCGTCCCTCCGAGAAAATCGCTTCGTAACTGTCCGGCGTTTGCAGCGTGGGTTGATAAGCGGTAGACCAAAATTCGCCGCTGGCGACGTCACGGAGGTAACAGAATGTCCCCCAGGCATCGCAAGTGGCGTCTTCGCGCCAGCGCGTTACGGCGAGGTCTTTCCAACGACTGTAACCGCCGCCGGCGTTGGTGAGCATCACATGGTAGCGACCATTCGACAACAACTGCACTTCCGGTAGCGGGGTGTTGGGATTGGTGAAGACCCGCATCGGAGTTTCCTGACCGGTGGCAGTCGTGCGGATGCTGGTGATTTCGCCGGTGGTGTGTGAATAGAGTGATGGGGTTTTGGGAATGCGCTCCTGGAGCAGCAAGGCGGTCGCCTGGAACAGGGGCACCGATTCAAAGCGCTTCTGCATCGGGCGGTCCAGCAGTACATAGGCCAGCGACAGGAAGCTCATCCCCTGATGATGGGCCATGAACGACCGTACTACAGCGCTGGCTTGTCCACGCGGCAATCGGGACGGTGTGTAGTCGATCGCTTCGTAGAAGCCGAATTTTCCCGCAAACCCGGACGCGGCCAGGCGTTGTAAATTCAGGCATGCCGCTTCCGGCACAACCATCAGCGCGAGCGCCGAGGCATACGGGGCAATAACCAGGTCTTCAGCCAGTCCGCGCTTTAATCCCAGACCGGGCACCCCAAAGGCGCGGTATTGATAGTTGAAATGGACATCGACCGTGTTGTAACCGGATTCTGAAACACCCCAGGGAACGCCGCGTTGTCTCCCATACTCGATTTGTCGGGCCACCGCCGCCCGACAGGTCTGGTCGAGCAGGGTATTTTCGTAGGTCGGCATTATCAGCAGTGGCATCAGGTACTCGAACATAGAACCGCTCCACGACAGAAGCGTGGGTTCACCGCCGGCGATGACCAGCAACCGTCCCAGCGCAAACCAGCTTTCCTGGGGCAGTTGGCCTTGGGCAATGGCGACGAAACTGCATAACCGCGCTTCCGAAGCCAGCAGATCGTAGTAACTCGCATCCCGTCGCCGCTCGCTGACGTTGTAGCCAATCGCCAGGAGATGACGCGCCTCATCAAACAGGAATTCATAATCCATTTGGGCTAGTTCGCAGGCTTGCAGCGCTAAATATTCAATCGCGGTAATTCGCACCTGGGCATGGCGGCTGGCGTCCTGAATCAGGGGGTTGCATTCCTCAGCAGTCAGCAATAACTCCAGCCTGGCCAATTCACGCAATGTGGGAAATCCTCCCTGCCCCCCCTTTTCAAAGGGAGGTGGCGAAGCCTGGGGGGATTCTGCCAACCATGGCGCGAGCGATAACAACTCATCCCGCACCTCCCGACACTGCCGGGCCAGCGCTTGCGCCCACTCGTTCGCTTCATTCCCGAGAACCGCGTCCTCGGCGCCCGCCGTCAACAAGTCAAGGCACGAATACGCGGTCTCTAGCGTGGCAGGGCGGGCCTGAAGCGCTGCTGTCAGCGTCTGCTGAAAGGGCTTGAACGAGGCCGGTAGATCCCCTTCCGCCGCGTCCCCCAGAAGGCTGAAGGTATCGCTGATCCCGTCCAGCCAGCGCACGTTCAAAATCGGCGCATCGATCAGCGCCAGCAGACCCGGTTGCAAGGTCAGCAGGCTGCCGGCCAAGTTGCCGCTGTCCACCGACGAAATGTAGACCGGTTGCAGCGGCTTCAGTGATTGCGTGTCGTACCAGTTAAAGAAGTGGCCGCGATACCGTTGCAGACCCTTCATCGTCTGCAAGGCGCTGGTCGTGCGCTGAATCAGCCGTCCTGCGGGCAGATAGCCAAAGTCATAGGCGGCCAGATTCGCCAGCAACGACAGTCCCATGTTGGTCGGCGATGTGCGATGCGCGACCGCGGCCACGGGATGCTCCTGAACGTTGTCCGGCGGCAGCCAATAGTCTTCCGGGCCGACAAAGGTCTCGAAGAACGCCCAGGTTTTGCGGGAAACGGTGTGGAGAAAGTCGGTTTGATCGGCGGTTAACCGGGATTCGCGGCGCGTCAACGGGCGGCTGATCCACCAAGCGATCGCGGGTGCGGCGAACCACAGTAATAACAGCGGCCCGGCCACGATCAAAACCAGTGGTTTGGCCAGCGCCAAGCCGAGCGCGGTCACGACGGCCAGCGTGGGCGCCACGGCCATCATGCGGTAGAAGGCGATGAGGTCCCGACGTCGCTGACGATTTTGGTCGCCCGACGCGGTCCATTCCAGCAAGCGTTCATGCGTGACGCGCATCCGCCAGATCGTGCGGATCATCGCGTCCAGGCTGAAAAACGCCTCGTAAGGCAAGCAGACCACCGCGAAGGCGGCCTGCACGAAATGCTGGCTCAGCGCATGGATCGCCGCCCCGAAATGTTGGCTCCAGCGCACATCGCCGGGTTTCCGCAAGACGTTCAGCAGTGAGGTCGCCAAAGCCGGGATGAACAAAATACCGAGGATTGCCAGGGTCCAAAATCCAGGCGATTCCATCACGGTCCAGCCCAGCACGAACAGCAGGGTTAAGGCTGCTGGCGCGAGACTGCGCCGCAGGTTATCCAACAGCTTCCAGCGTGACAGGGCTGAAAGCGGGTTCTTCCGCAACGCCCCGTCGAGACCGGGAACCTGTGGCATCAACCACTGGGCGATCTGCCAGTCGCCGCGAATCCAGCGGTACCTTCGGTTGACGTCGGCGCTGTAGCACGCCGGATAGTCCTCATACAACTGCACATCGGAGAGCAACCCCGAACGTGCATAGCAGCCTTCCAGCAGATCATGGCTGAGAATCCGGTTTTCGGGAAAGCGTCCGTTGACCGCCTGCTCGAAGGCATCCACTTCGTAAATGCCCTTGCCGATGAACGAGCCTTCCTGAAATCCATCCTGGTAAACATCGGACACCGCCTGCGTATACGGGTCAATGCCGGCGTCGCTCCCGTACAGTCGCGCATACCGCGACCGATTCGCGCCGGGCAGGCTCACCGCGACCCGGGGTTGCAGGATGCCATAGCCCGCCGTCACCCGTTGCTGATGCGCGTCGTAATGCGCCCGATTCAGCGGATGCATCATCGCGCCAACCAATTCCCGGGCGGCGTCGCGCGGCAGTTGGGTGTCGGTATCCAGGGTAATGATGTACTTCACATTCGATAAGAGAACCGTATCGCCAACGATCTGCGAGAAACGATCCTGGGCGTCGCCGCGCAGCAGCGCGTTCAAATCGGCCAACTTGCCGCGTTTGCGCTCGTAACCCATCCAAATCCGCTCCTGCGGATTCCAGCGGCGCGGGCGATGGAACAGGAAAAATGTATCGCCCCGATCACGCGGATATTGTTCATTCAGCGCGTCAATCCGTTGTGCGGCCTGTTGAACCAGCGCTTCGTCCCCCGGCAGGATTTCCTCTGACGCATCGCCAAAATCGGTCAACAGGCCAAAGTGCAGGCTGTCGTCCTGATTAGCCAGAAAGCGCACTTCCAGCGCCTCGATCAGTTCCTCGATGTTCCGGGCGCTGGTCAACATCGTTGGCGTCGCCACCAGCGTGCGCGCTTCTGGCGGAATGCCAGTGGAACAGTCTATTCGCGGTAGCGAATGGGGCGTGGTGAGCAACGTCGCCAGCCAGTTCACCAGCGCCACCGCTAGATGGCTGGTACCGAGTACCGCCAGAATACCGAGCAGCGGGAGCAATCCCCCCGGCAAGCCCTGCGCTTCGGCCAGCAAATGACCGGTCAAGAGCGCCGTCAGCAGCAGAATTGCGCCCAGATACAGGAACAATGGAAATTGGTAACCCCGCCGGCGCAGGGATTCCACCGTACACAAGCACGTCTTCGCTCGGCGTTCGAGTTGCGCCAAGCCCCGGTCGATCAGATAAAACCCCACATGCGCCGCTCGCTCATCGTTCCTGGCCGCGCCTTCCTGCGCCAGATCAATCGCATGGCGCGCCACTTCCGCTTCAGAAAGTTGGCTGTTTTTCGCGATTTTCTCCACGACATGCCGGTAACGATCCCGGCTGGCAAAATCCATCCTGCCGTACACTCCGCCCGGATCAGCGCGCAAGGTTTGCTCAACCGCGCTCATCGTTTCCACAAATTCGCGCCAGTCCATCGCACCCAGAAAACGGAGACTGCCGATACTGTTGCTGATGGACATTTGGTCAGCGGCCTGTTGCTGGTTCTCCACCTGAACCAACTGTTCAATCGTCAGTCCTGACTCGGCGAGTCGCTGCTCGATCCACGTCAGCGGCAAGGCCAAAGCGGAACTCTGACCCTGGAGTCGGCGCGCCAGTTCGGCCACAAAAGCGCTCGACATCGGGGGATTCGACCGCGCCATGTCCGCAATCACCAACAGCAGATTCTTGGGGTCGCTCTCGGCCATCGCCGTCATCTGGTCCGCCCACCCATCAGCCAGGTCTCGGTCAGTTCGGCTGGTGGCAATCCGCACGGCGACGCGGCGCAGGTTTTCGATCAACGCCAGACGCAGCATGATCGGAATGGCCCACAATTCGCCCAGCTTGAGGGGGGTGACGGTTTGGTAGGCGGCGACAAACCGGCTGAGATTTTCCGGGTCTACCCGGCCATCACCGTGAGCGATGATTTCCAAGGCCAGGTCATACACCCGTGGCAACCCAGCCGATGGGCCGTTCAGCAGGCGCGGCAGTTCCCGGCTATAGCCCTTGGGCAAGTGCCGCTTGGCCGTGCGGATTTGTTCTTCAATCAGATAGAAATTATCGAGCAGCCATTCCCCGGCGGGCGAAATCCGCCGGGTCGCCGTGACCGCCACCATGAGCAGCGTACAGACATTAATCAGGGTGTGTTCATTCTCGGTCAGCCGCGCTAGAAGGGGGTCTGGCGCTTGTCCCGACGCTAATTGGTGTGAGGCAGCAAGGCTCTTGCCGTGCTGTTCCATCTGGACGGCGCTGAACAGTTCCGCACGCAGCGGCAGCTCGTCGCCGACGTACTGTTTAGTTAAGCCGTTGCCAAGAAGACGCATCTTCCACTGGAGCAGTGTTTCGCGAATCGCCATTGTCCTCACCTTCTAAAGTTTGCGATCTCCAGCTTCGGAGCGAACTCATTCGTTTATGCGGGAAAACCTACAATGTTCTTGTAGCTGCGTCTGTTCGCTAGGGCACAAATAAAATTCAAGATCTTCTTCATGTGCGCTACCGCGCTGACGGCGCTGGGTGACCACCTCTATTCATGCGGTCACCCTCTTCCTGCACCGGCATCAGGCGCATCGTGCATTGATAAAACCGGCCCGGCTTCGAGGGCTTTGCGCACCCGCGCCAGCCGGTTCTCGAACCGGACCCGGTCGTGCGGGGACTCGATGGTGCGTTCAGCCGCTTCGGCGATCTCTTCCGCTTTTTGTCGGAGCACCCACCGCCGGTTGGGGGTGAAGGTCAGGACGGCAATGGCTTGCAGCGCGCCGAGCATCCGCGACAGGATGGCGACATTACCTTTAGCATTCTGCCGAATCTGGTCGAAGGCTTCGCTTAACAGGCTCTCGAAGCTCGGGCCACGGGCCATCACCCGTAGCTCTCTCTGGTCGTCCATCCAGTGGGAGGTCGTAATCCGGCGCGCCGCCAGCCGGGCCAGGATTGCGGTCAGATAATCCACGCAGATCACCGCAGTCGTGGTGTCGTTGATACCGGGCGACAGCGCTTTCATGGCGATATCCACGAGCTGCCGGATGCCGAAGGCGACATCCTGTTCCACCACGCGCTGACGACCGATGACATAGACCCCGTTCAGCTCGTCCGTCATTGTGTCGTCTACGTTCCCTCGTTTGGCTACCGAAATCAGTGGCGTCCCCTCGACGACGAACTCGCCGATGCCGTGTTCCATGCGCACGATGGTCTGGTACTTCTGCGCTAAATGCAGGAGCGCGTCTGCATCAATACTCTCGATGTAACCGGTCTTGCGGGCCGGGACGGCAGACCACGCCTGCTCCGCGAAAGCCCTCACGAAGTATCCGTCCGCATCTTCTTCGGCGTCTTCAGCCAGTTCCTGGGAAAACAAGTGATCGACGGCCGTGAGGGTCTCCCGTGCGGCCGTGGCAATAATGCTCGACGCCTGGATAGACTTCGAGATGTAGTGAATGAAGAAAATCAGATAGCCGATGCCGACGAACGCCAAGATCAACCCGACCAGCACCGCCAGCGACGGGACAAACGCCCCTTCGTCACCGCCGCGAATGACCCTGAGCACCACCAGGCAGTAGGCGAAGATCCCGACGAACACGCCGAGTACGATCTGATTGATCCGGTCGCGCATAAAATTGCGCAGGACGCGCGACGTGTACTGGCTGGATGTCAGCGAGAGCGCCACGATGGTAATGGAGAACACCACCCCGGCCACCGTGACCATCGAGCTGGCGACGGTCGTGAGCAGGCCGCGGGCGCCGGCCGCGGCGGCGCCGAAGAGCAGCGGCCACCGCTCGACCACCTGCAGATCGACAGTCGCGTCCACGGTGATCAGGAGAGTGGCGAGCACCACGGCGTCCAGAACGATCAACGCCGGTAAGAACCAGAAGCTCGACCGCATTTCTTGCCACTCATGCCGGAGTTTCGTGATCATTCCCGGGGTCCTTTTCGTGATGTTGCAGGTTCTTGCGTCGGTTTTTCTGAGGCCGTCGCCTTGGGAGCACCCGGCAAGAGATTCTCACCGTCCTTCAAGGGTTGCGCCTGCCGGGCCTGTTC